>ENA-ORTW01000167-ORTW01000167.1-human-gut-metagenome-genome-assembly--contig:-NODE-167-length-100499-cov-4.574021_pt1 | contig 100499 bp, 77 predicted proteins | sample MGYA00242072_ERZ509193 | MGnify/ENA primary metagenome ERZ509193 (study PRJEB26280, sample SAMEA2338813) | human gut metagenome | biome: human gut; feature: human-associated habitat; material: faeces... | reverse complement strand
GTGAAAAATCCCTGTGAAGCCCGTAAAATCAAGGCTTCACAAAATCTTCACAAAATAATTAGCACTCACCTATTGACAGTGCTAATAAGAGATGTTATATTACAACTAGAACAAATGCAAAGCAGTTGTGCAGGTGTACATAACAAACGTAAGCAGTGCACATACTCATTGCAGATGTTTTTACAGATAGATTAGAATGTTTACAATGAAAGGAGTATTCACTATGAACATTAATAAGTTTACACAGAAATCAGCGGAAGCTCTCAACAACTGTGAGAAGCTTGCCTATGAATACGGTAATCAGGAAGTAGACCAGGAACATCTTTTGTACTCCCTTCTTACCATAGAGGATAGTCTTATTGCAAAGCTCGTGGAGAAGATGGAAATACATCTTCCGTCTTTTATAGAGCGTGCCAGGAAAGCGCTTGAGCAGAAGACCAAGGTATCGGGTGACGTCCAGCTTATGATAAGCCAGTCGCTCAACAAGGTGCTCGTGTCCGCGGAGGATGAGGCTAAGAAGATGGGTGATGAGTATGTGTCCGTTGAGCATATCTTCCTCACACTTATCGCATATCCTAACAATGCGGTGAAGGCGATTTTTAAGGAATACGGCATAACAAGAGACAGATTCCTCACAGCACTTCAGAGTGTCAGAGGGAATCAGCAGGTTACAAGCGACAACCCGGAGGCGACCTACGACACACTTAAAAAGTATGGTGTTGACCTTGTCGAGAGGGCAAGGCAGCAGAAGCTTGACCCGGTTATCGGAAGGGATAATGAGATAAGAAATGTCATTCGTATTCTCTCCCGTAAGACCAAGAATAATCCTGTACTTATTGGTGAACCCGGCGTAGGTAAGACGGCTGTTGTAGAAGGACTTGCACAGCGTATTGTGCGCGGTGATGTGCCTGACGGACTTAAGGACAAGACAGTGTTCTCACTTGATATGGGTGCACTCGTTGCGGGTGCTAAGTACCGTGGCGAGTTCGAGGAACGTCTTAAAGCAGTTCTTGAGGAAGTAAAAAAGAGCGAGGGCAAGATAATTCTCTTTATCGATGAGCTTCATATAATCGTCGGCGCAGGTAAGACAGAGGGTGCCATGGACGCGGGCAACATGTTAAAGCCTATGCTTGCAAGAGGTGAGCTTCACTGTATCGGTGCCACCACACTTGATGAGTACCGCAAGTACATTGAGAAGGATGCGGCACTTGAGCGTCGTTTCCAGCCGGTAATGGTTGATGAGCCGACGGTTGAGGATACAATATCAATCCTTCGTGGTATCAAGGAGCGCTATGAGCTCTACCATGGGGTTAAGATTACCGATGGTGCGCTTGTTGCGGCAGCAACACTCTCGAACAGGTACATCACGGACAGATTCCTGCCGGATAAGGCTATCGACCTTGTAGATGAGGCGTGTGCGATGATTAAGACCGAGCTTGACTCCATGCCTGCGGAGCTTGATGAGCTAAAGCGTAAGATTATGCAGCTAGAGATTGAGGAGGCTGCACTTAAGAAGGAGGACGACAATCTAAGCCGTGAACGTCTTGAGAATCTTCAGAAAGAGCTGGCCACACTCAGAGAGCAGTTCGCGTCGGGCAAGGCTCAGTGGGACAACGAGAAGGCAGCGGTTGACCGCATCAGCAAGCTTCGTGAGGAGTTAGACGATGTGAATCGCCAGATTGAGCTTGCACAGAGAAATTATGATCTGGAGAAGGCAGCACAGCTACAGTATGGCCGCCTGCCTGAGCTCAAGAAGCAGATAGAGGCTGAGGAGAATATTGTAAAGCAGAAGGAGCTCTCTCTTGTACATGAGAGCGTTACTGACGAGGAGATTGCCAAGATTATCTCCCGCTGGACAGGTATTCCTGTATCAAAGCTAAATGAGAGTGAGAGAAACAAGACACTCCACTTAGCAGATATACTTCATAAGCGTGTCATAGGACAGGATGAGGGTGTAACTAAGGTTACAGAGGCAATCATCCGTTCAAAGGCAGGAATCAAGGATCCTTCTAAGCCTATCGGTTCCTTCCTGTTCCTCGGACCTACCGGTGTAGGTAAGACGGAGCTTGCAAAGGCACTCGCCGAAGCATTGTTTGACGATGAGAAAAATATCGTGAGACTTGATATGAGTGAGTACATGGAGAAATATTCCGTATCACGTCTTATCGGAGCGCCTCCAGGATATGTTGGTTATGAGGAGGGTGGTCAGCTCACTGAGGCTGTCAGAAGAAAACCTTACTCGGTTGTGCTCTTTGATGAAATTGAGAAGGCACACCCTGATGTGTTCAATGTGCTCTTACAGGTGCTCGATGACGGACGTATCACCGACTCACAGGGACGTACCGTGGACTTTAAGAACACGATTATAATTCTTACCTCCAATATCGGTTCCGTCCACATGCTTGACGGTATCGACGAGAATGGCAATTTCAGTCCGGAGTGTGAGAAGGCTGTAATGGGTGAGCTTAGGGCAAGCTTCAGACCTGAGTTTTTAAACAGACTTGATGAGATCATCATGTTCAAGCCTCTCACCAAGGATAACATCACAGGCATCATTGATCTCATGGTTGCTGACCTCAACAAGCGACTTGCTGACAGGGAGGTTACGATTAAGCTTACATCGGCCGCCAAGGACTACATTGTAGAGAACGGCTATGACCCTATGTACGGCGCAAGACCTCTCAGAAGATACCTTCAGAAGACGGTCGAGACACTTTCGGCAAAGCTTATTCTCTCGGGTAATGTGGATGCCGGAGATGAGATAGTGATTGATGTCGACCGGACGGAGGGACTTGTTGCGAGAACGGAGAAGCCTGTGGCGTAAGCCTGAAGAATCAGGGGGAATGTCCTTGACATGGACAATTCCACTGTTAAAAAAAGAAGAATAAGTATTAAACAGACTGTCACATCAGCGGTTAAATCTTAAAAAGGTTTATCGCTGATGTCGGCAGTCTTTTTATGTCAAGGACAGATACAGGCTTGCACTTGACCTTTTTGAAGTCCGTCTGATGATTGAGCCGGATATTGCTGCGCTTGCGTGTGCGAATGCAACAGCAGGACAGCTTGCACAGCTTAAGGTGTTGTGTGATGAGGTTGAAATGCTGTATACACAAGGACATGACCATATTCAGAAGGATGTGGAATTTCACAGCTATATTGCCAAAATAAGCGGAAATATGGTTGTTGAGAGACTTATCCCTGTAATTAATACATCTGTTGTCGTTTTTGCCAATATAACCTACAGACGGCTGATGAACGAGACAATAGAGACCCACAGGGCTATTGTGAGCTGTATAGAAAAGCGTGATGCGGTAGGTGCTAAATGTGCGATGAACATGCACCTTACCTACAACAGACAGGCTATAATGGAGCTTATAACAGAGCAGAGAAGCAGGAATAAAATTAAGAAAAATACATCGGACGTATAATGTTTATCGTGGATGTTTTATAATTTAATATGGTAAATATGCATAAAAAATGTAGTGATTTCATCAAAATTACTACATTTTTTTGCACATATTGGGGAAAAATAAATATATACATCACATTTATTGAAAGAAAAAAACACGCTTGCTATATTGTACCTAAGTTAATACAAGGCGCCGTATTAATAAAGCTGATACTAATTATATTTACATGCAGATATTTGAACGCAGAATAAGCAATCCCCTGCTTCAAGTGTGTAGAGCACTAAGCGGTGGGGGTTCGCAAAGCGACTGTGTTCATTAGCAAGTAGCGAAAGCGGATTGCGAATGTCCGCTTTACATCTTGATTTAGGAGGATATGATATGGAGATGTTTACTGCTTCGCCGGAAAGGCTGATTATTGGAGCTGCATTGGGCTTTGCCGTGCTGTTGTTTTTGATAATCAAGGCTAAAATTCAGCCGTTTATCGCTATTATGTCATCCGCACTTATCATTGGACTGGTAGTAGGAATGCCGTTCGGAATGATTACGGATACCCTGGCTGAGGGAGTCGGGACAACATTACAGACAATAGCAATACTTATTGGTCTTGGCTCTATGTTCGGTGCCATTTTGCAGGTATCCGGCGGTGTTGAGGTCATCGCGGACACGCTTCTTCGGGTGTTCGGAGAGAAAAAAGCACCATGGGCACTTGGAATTACAGGACTCATTGTCGGAATGCCTGTATTTTTCGAGTCAGGTCTGCTGATACTTATTCCTGTTGCTTTTGGAATAGCAAGAAAGACAAAGAAGTCCGTGTTCTGTTATTCAATTCCGCTTTTAGCCGGACTTGCAATAGGACATGCTTTTGTGCCGCCAACACCAGGACCGGTGCTCGTGGCGGAGATGCTTAATGTTGAGTTGAGCTATGTGATTATGCTTGGAATTATAATCGGAATACCTGCGATGATATTGGCAGGCCCTGTTTTCGGAAAGTTTGCCGGCAGCAGATTTAACTGTCCGGTTCCAAGCTCCTATCTTGAAAATGAGAAGGAGGGACAGGAAAAGAATAAGGGAAGGACACCTAACTTCTGGGTAATAGTATGCATAATACTGCTTCCTTTATTCCTTATCATATTAAATACATTGTCATCTATTGTTCCTTTTATGGAGCCTGTACAGCCGATTCTGGAGTTCCTTGGAACACCGGTGATTGCACTCTTATTGTCAACAATCTGTGCAATGCTGTTTTTGGGACTACCGGCAGGCTTCAGCGTTAAAGAGATAACAAATATTATGACAAACTCGCTTCATTCATGCGGAAATATAATACTTCTGATATCCGGCGGCGGAATGCTCAGATTTATACTTCAGAATTCCGGAATCGGAGAGCTTTTCGGAAATTTTGTAGGTGCTTTACCGCTTCCTATGGTGCTTGTGGCATTTCTGGTTGCCGCAGTTGTAAGAATCTCGGTTGGCTCAGCAACCGTTTCGATGACCATGGCGGCAGGAATCATTGCATCAATGCCGATGGTTGCAGATTTGACACAGCTTCAGCTGGCTACACTTACCATAGCCATCGCATCAGGCGGAACAGCGTTCAGCCATGTAAATGATTCCGGCTTCTGGCTTTCCAAGTCATTGTTTGAGGTAGATGAAAAGACGAATTTTAAGACCTGGACTGTCATGGAGACGCTTGTCGGTCTGGTAGGAATTGTGGGAGCCACTATTGTGTGGTTCGTGGTGTCATAATAATAAAAATTTAAGGAGGAAATCAGTATGGAATTAAAGAGTCAGGAAATGCGTAAGCTTGCACCGGAGCTTGATCCGCTTAGAATTGGAACGGGCTGGAAGAAGGAAGACCTTGAGAAGCCGCAGGTTATGATAGAGAGCACATTCGGCGACAGCCACCCGGGAAGTGGTCATCTCAACATTCTTGTTGATGAGGTGAGAAAGGGAGTTGCTGAGGCAGGCGGATATGGAGCAAGATATTTCTGCACGGATATATGTGACGGTGAGAGCCAGGGAACGGACGGAATTAATTACAGCCTTGCGAGCCGCGAGATGATTGCAAACATGATTGAGATACATGCGAACGCGACGCCTTTTGATGCAGGGGTATATCTTTCAAGCTGTGATAAGGGACTTCCCGGAAATCTTATGGGACTTGCAAGAGTTGACATTCCGGCTATTGTCGTTCCGGGCGGAACAATGAATGCAGGACCGGAGCTGCTTACGTTAGAGCAGCTTGGAATGTACAGCGCAAAATATGAGAGAGGCGAGATTGACAAGGAAAAGTTGGACTGGGCAAAATGTAATGCCTGTCCTGGCTGCGGTGCATGTTCATTTATAGGAACTGCGTCAACTATGCAGATTATGGCAGAGGCGCTGGGTCTTGCACTTCCGGGCAGCGCTCTTATGCCTGCGACAAGTCCTGACCTTCTTGAGTATGCGAGAGAGGCAGGAAGGCTTGCCGTAAAGCTTGCAAGGACAGAGAATATGCGTCCAAGCGACATAGTTACCTATAAGAGCTTTGAGAATGCAATTCTTGTCCATGCCGCTATATCAGGAAGCACCAATTGTCTTCTTCACATTCCGGCACTCGCACATGAATTCGGAATTGAAATCACAGGTGATACTTTTGAAAAACTGCATAGAAATGCAAGATATCTTCTTGATGTGCGTCCGGCCGGGAAGTGGCCTGCTGAGTGCTTTTACTATGCGGGCGGTGTACCTGCTATCATGGAGGAAATTAAGGAGCATCTGCATCTTGACGTAATGACTGTCACAGGCAGGACACTTGGTGAAAATCTTGACGAACTTAAAAACAACGGCTTTTATGAGAAATGTGAGAAGTGGCTTCATGAGTTTAATAAGAGATATGGAATAGAGCTTACAAGGCAGGATATAATACATCCTTACGATAAGGCAATAGGAACTGATGGAAGCATTGCAATTCTAAGAGGAAATCTTGCGCCGGAGGGAGCGGTGATAAAGCATACGGCATGTCCGAAGGAGATGTTTAAGTCGATTTTAAGGGCAAGACCGTTCGACAGTGAGGAAGAGTGCTTAGATGCTGTTTTAAAGCATAAGGTGCAGAAAGGAGACGCTGTTTTCATACGCTATGAAGGCCCTAAGGGAAGCGGTATGCCGGAGATGTTCTATACATCTGAGGCAATCAGCAGTGATGCAGAGCTTGGAAAGAGCATAGCGCTTATCACGGACGGAAGATTTTCGGGAGCATCCACAGGCCCGGTTATAGGACATTGCAGCCCGGAGGCAGTTGACGGAGGTCCTATAGCACTTGTTGAGGAAGGGGATTTGATTGAAATTGATGTTATGGAGAGAAAGCTTAACATTGTAGGCATTAATGGAGAGAGAAAATCCATGGAAGAGATAGACGAGATACTAAAGGAGCGAAGAAAGAACTGGAAGCCTAGAGAGCCTAAATACAAAAAAGGTATTTTGAGATTATTCAGCGAACATGCCGCAAGTCCTATGAAGGGTGCCTACCTCGAATATTGATTTAGAATAAAAGACTGCTGTCACGATGATTATATAGGTCGTGACAGCAGTCTTTTTACACCCGAAGCATAATTGGAAAAATCTGTTGAAATCATATTCAAATGTATTAAATGAAGCAGCTCATGCATTACTTGAACTGGTTCTGCGCTTCATTATATTCATAATTGATTTTTCCTAAAGCATCCTTAATCTCCTGCACTGTGGCAGAGCAGGCTGCGGCGAGCTCGTCAAGACTTGAAAATTCGTCACGGAGCTTCATATTTACAAAGCTTAAAAGCATTACAGGGTCTTTTGGAAGTGTGTACATGATAAGCCTCCTTTTCAAATATCTACTTCACCTATTGTACGTTCTTCATCATTAAAATACAAGGTATATATTCAGATTGCAGGCACAAAGGATTGTAAAATAGTGCAATAAAGAATAAAATATTGTTTATATGATTGGCAAGACAATATATTTAAAGGAGGAGTTATACTGTGCAGGAGATAACAGAGGAAAAGATTGCGGCTATGGCACCTAATCAGGCGGCGGCAGCCAACGGAAAGAAGATTTCAAGAGGAGGAGGCTTTGTGAGGCTTGAGCACTCCGCAGACGATACCTTTTACATGGGGGAGTGCAAGGGAAGCGGAAAGAGCAACTATATCACATCGGTGGATTTTATTGAGCCGGATGCGCCGGTGTGCCGCTGTTCGTGTCCGAGCAGACAGTTTCCGTGTAAACATGGGCTTGCCCTTTTGTATGAGATAGCTGCAAAAAGGGAGTTCGGAACATGTGCGATTCCTGATGACATCATAAAGAAGCGTGAGAAGAAGCAGAGCAGGGATAAGAAAGAAGCAGACATCGCATCATCGGCAGGTGAAGCTGATGCAGACAGTGCCGATGAGCCGAAAAAGGCAAAAACGGCATCAAAGGCATCGAAAGCAGCTAAGAGCAAGAAGATAAAAAAGCAGCTTGAAGGCATAGAGCTTGCAGCTCAGATGGTAAAAAATATACTAAAGTCAGGTCTTGCAACCATGGGAGCCGGTGGAGTTAAGACCTATGAGCAGCTCTCAAAGCAGCTTGGAGACTACTACCTTTCAGGGATGCAGCATCTTGTAAATGAACTTATAATAGAGATGAAGGCATTTGACGTGGATGGAAAGGATGAGCATTATGATGCGGCTGCGGTCAAGCTTGAGAGACTTTGGACTCTCATAAAAAAGTCGAGAGAGTATCTTACAGCCAAGCTTGAGAGCGATGACACACAGCTTGATGATACACAGCTTGATGATACACAGCTTTATGAGCAGCTTGGAGGTGTGTGGAAGCTTGAAGAGCTTCGGGCACTGGGGCTTTGCCGTAGCAATGCAGAGCTTTTGCAGCTCTCATTTGACGTGAGCTATGATGATGCAGGAAAGCAGTACATTGATGAGGGCTGTTATATTGATTTAGGTTCGGGCGAGTTAGTCTGTACATACAATTATCGTCCTGTGAAAGCTTTAAAATATATCAGGCAGGATGATTCTGTTTTTCATGTGACACAGGTTGGGGAGCTGGCGATGTATCCCGGACAGGGAAATAAGAGAGTGCGCTGGAATGGAAGCACTACAAGGGCAGTCACAAAGGAGGATATTGATAAGGTACGCTCATTTGCCGCTGACTATTTGTCGGATGAGGTGAAAAAGGCAAAGAATATCTTAAAAAATGCACTTGCTCCTGAAATTTATTATACACTTATACGTTATGAGCGAATAGGAGAATGTGGTGAAAGACTGGCACTTCTTGACAAGACAGGCGCAAGCATTATGTTAGGTGATGCACCGGGAAAGGAAAAGACGACAGACATGATAAGACTTCTTCCTGACACTTCATTGCTTGAAGACAAGGTTTTATCTGGCGGATTTTTCTATGATCGTACAGAGAACAGAATAAAGCTTATGGTTCTTAGTATTCTGACAGACAATGAGATTGTACGCATCGCATATTAGAGCAGAAAGAGGATAGATAATGAACATTACACCATTATATGAACTTAGCAGCAGATTAAGAAATTGTATGATAGCGGGAACTAACCTTGTAATGGAGGATTTCAGGCTGAGACGTGCGGTTGAGGATATAAAGCCATATGCCAAGGCAGCTCCTGTGTTTGCAAAGCTTGCCGAGCTTACCGGACAGCTTTTAGAGCCTGACAGGGATGATAGGGAGGAGCTTCTTTTAGATGCCATCACTCTTTTAGATGCACTGCTGTGCACACAGGCGATGGTTAGAGCGGACGAACCGGTGCCGGCAGGCAGTACAGCGGATGCCAATGCAGGCGAGCCGGTAAAAAGACTTCCACAGCATGGCGGTACATACAGCGTGAAAAATATACCGTATTCACAGCTTTGCCCACTCATTGAGGCGCTCACTACAAGCGGTGCAGGTCATTATGCGTACGTTTTAGAGCAGCATAATAAACACCCGGAGATATTTTTGGACTACCATGTCAGGGCGGCTATGGTGCAGGCACTCGGAGCAGCGTATAGTGAGCTTGCCGATTCTGCCGAGCGGTGGCTTAAGGAGGGCGGCAGTGATGTTGTGTGGCTGTTAAAAAAGGACTTTGACCCTAAGGGGAAGAAGGAAATGGTACGCCGCGTGCATGTGATTGAAGCAATATGCGGTGCGAAGGAGAACGATTTCTATGTGAGCATGCTTTTGCAGGCTGAGAAGGAGGTGCGAGAGGAGCTTATACTTGCACTCGGACATGAGCCGTCAAATATCGACCTTCTGCTTGAGCTTGCGCAGACAGAGAGCAGAGGAATGAAGGATAAAGTGCTGTATACGTTAGCGTGCAATGATAATGAGGCGGCTGCGGAGCCGTTTAGAAAACTCCTGAAAAAGAAGCCGGTGCATGCATTTGAGCTGCTTTATCTTTCAAGGACAGGCTGGGCATCGCAGCTTATAGCTGAGTGCATGAGGGATAAGCTTGCACAGCTTACGCAGAAAGCGGCGGATGCAGGGCAGCTTATCCTTGAAGATGAAGATATAAAATACTTGGAGAATCTTCTGCCTGCATTAATAGGAAAGTCAGGCACACAGATTGAGGACGCTATTATGGAAGCGGCAGTGTTTGCAGACAGATTGGGACTCTATACTAATGGTGCGTTCGATGCGGACAACGCACAGCGAAGTATTGTCAGTTCGGTGTACGGCAGAGGAGCGGTTATAGGAAAAGGGGAGAAGTTCGGGAATGAGCTTTCGCGTACCTTACAGCTTATGCTCAGGGTAAATCCTGATGCGGGACTTTGCCGTCTTGCACTTAAGCTGTTTGATATGAACGGCGAGAACGATGAGAGGAATACCTATTTTGGTGCTGTGGTGCTTGCAAAGCTGTATGAGAACGGTGACTGCACAGAATGGATAAGAGCACATGCAGCATTCGGAAGCGGACGGCGTTCAGGCATTGTGGGACAGATTATACAGAGCTTTACCGGGGCAAAGAACACGGAAGGTTCAGGCAGAATGAGACAGCTTCTACAGGCAGCTACCGGGATAAAATGTACGGCAGAAGGCTGGAGTACGGAGAGCGTGTTTTACAATGTGATTATCGGCAGAGAGATTAAATATATCCAGTCTATACCGCAGAGGCTTGAAGGAAATTTCACCGATATGCTTATAGATGGCGCAGGTTACTTTGATGATATCATTATAGGAATGGTATGTGAGGAAAATAAGGAGTTGTGTGAAAAAGTGGAGGAGTATCTGTACAAGAGAGTGCTCACATACACTTCAAAGGGGAAGCCGGTGAAATATTTCACAGCTCTGAAAAAATGTGGCTGTACGCACTGTGACGGACTTGCTGTCCATTATCTGAAAGTCTTTTCACTTGACATATGGGCATTTAGATATATTGTTGAGCAGCTTCCGGGAAGCAGTCAGGACAAGATAGATGAACTCATGCGTGCATACCCATTGATAAAGAGCGGAAAAATCGGCGGAGGCTTCAAATCAGAGGGTAATGAGAGTATGTACCTTGGACTGGTTGACGAACTGCGCATGGGAAAACTGTAATATAAATTTCGCAAACGTCTAATTTTACTACAAAGCTGATGTTGGGGTTAAATAAATATACATTTACGAATTGAATTAATTGTTTGCAAAGTGTGTGATAATTAAATATGAGAAATATCTGTATAAAGTAAATTAATTAATTGATTTAATATAGTCATATCAAACAATTTAAAAACAATTAAAACAATTTAATAAAAAATCTTATATGCCCCGACATCATAAAAATCAGGTTGTCAAAACATGCTCTGTGAAGTTAAAGGTATATAACAAGTTATATTTATGCATATCACGACTTTTGGGAGAAGCTTAGTTGTTCTTAGAACATCTTGCTTCGGACAACGGAGCGATATGCATAAATATAACTTGTTATACACTCACAGACTATGAGCATGTTTTACCCAAAAATCTGTATATGTAATTGCAAAATTCAAATTTTTACTTAATAATTGTGCAATTAATTACCTGAATTTTATTGTGAAAGAAAAGGAGAACATGATGAGCAACGATACATTGAGACTTCCGGCAGAGGAATTATATAAAAAGGAACTTGAAGCGCTGATTGCAAATGAGACAGACCCGATACCGACAGGATGGAAGATGTCACCGCGCTCGGTGCGAACATATATATGCGGCGGAAAAGCCGGAAATACGGTAATTACACCGAAATATATAGGGCATGAGAGGCTTGTCGAGATAGCTATTGCAACACTTGTTACAGACCGCGCACTGCTGCTTATAGGTGAGCCCGGAACAGCGAAGAGCTGGCTATCAGAGCATCTCACCGCAGCGATAAACGGCTGTTCGACAAATGTTATTCAAGGAACAGCGGGAACTACGGAGGAGCAGATACGCTATTCGTGGAATTATGCAATGCTTATAGCGAATGGACCATCACCTGAGGCGATGTTAAAGAGTCCGGTGTTCAATGCGATGGAGAATGGAAGTATTGCGAGAGTTGAGGAGATATCAAGATGTGCTTCGGAGGTTCAGGATGCACTCATCTCGATTTTGTCGGAGAAGAGAATTTCTGTTCCTGAGCTTAATATGGAGATACCTGCCAAGAAGGGCTTTTCAGTCATTGCCACTGCGAATACAAGGGACAAGGGTGTAAATGAGATGTCGGCGGCTTTAAAGAGAAGATTTAACATTGTAGTACTGCCGACACCTGCCAGCCTAGAGACAGAGATAGACATAGTAAAGACCAGAGTTGAGCAGCTCTCAGGCGGAATGGAGCTTAACGCATCGCTTCCTGAGAGTGATGTTGTTGAGAAGGTATGCACGATATTCAGGGAACTTCGAAACGGTGAGACCTGTGATAAGTCGCAGAAGCTTAAGACCACAACCGGGGTGCTCTCAACGGCTGAGGCGATATCGCTTCTGTGCGGAAGCATGGCACTTGCCGGGAGCTTTGGAAATGGAAAGGTAAGTGACGAGGATTTAGCGGCAGGACTTGCAGGTGCGGTTATAAAGGAAGAGGATAAGGACGTAACTGCATGGAAGGAGTATCTTGAAAATGTCATGAAGAAGCGAGGCTCTAAGTGGAGTGGATTATATAATGCATGCAGGGAGCTGCTTTAAAAGTATCCTGACTACTGAAATGAGAAGAGCAGAAAGTTCATCAATATTTGTGCCGCTGTATGGCGGCAGAATGAGGAGTATATGAAATATCCATATATTTTTGGTATAAGACATCTGTCGCCGGCAGGGGCACTGCATCTTTGCCGTTTTTTAGATGAGAAAAAGCCGAGGCTGGTACTTGTTGAAGGCCCGGATGACTTTGACGATATGATGGCTGACATGGTACGCAGTGAGTCGAAGCCGCCGATAGCGGTGCTTGCGTATACTGTGGATACGCCGGTGAGGACTATTTTGTATCCGTTAGCGGAGTATTCACCGGAATATCAGGCAATAAAATGGTGCCATGACAATAAGACGGAGTGCCATTTTATCGATTTGCCGTCCGAGATTTTTCTTGCCATGCCGGAAAAGGAAGATTATGACGGTGACAGGACGGAGAGCATATATGAAAAACTTGAAAGACAGGCTGGAGAGGACGGGCATGATATGTTCTGGGAGCGCACCATTGAGCACACGCTTAATACGCAGGCATACCACAGAGGAAGCAATCTTTTCGGAGAGAGCTTAAGGCAGCAGAGCGTAAAGACAGAGTGGCAGAATGTGTTAAGCCTTGTCAGGGAAGCATATATGCGCCGCAAAATAAATGAAGCTTTAGTGGACGGTTACAAGCCTGATGAGATTGTGATTGTCACAGGTTCATATCATGTTGCAGGACTTAAAGAGGTTGATGAAGGCATGACTGATGATGAGTATAAGCTTCTTCCGAGAACGGAGGCTAAGCACACTCTCATGCCATATTCATATTACAGACTGTCTACGCGTTCCGGGTATGGAGCGGGAAATCAGGCTCCGGGCTATTATGAGCTTTTATGGCATGGACTTAAGGAGAGTAATCTGCAATATGCTGCACAGCACTATCTGGCAGAGATTGCAAAGTTTCAGAGAGAACACGGTTTTTTGGTATCATCGGCTGAAGTTATTGAGGCAGTAAGGCTTGCAAATGCGCTTGCAAGGCTTCGCGGCGGACTGGTTCCGGCACTCAGGGATATCCGCGATGCGGCTGTGACATGCCTTGGCAAAGGTGAGCTTGGCACGATTAGCCTTGCCGTGGCAGATGCAGAGATTGGAACAAAAATAGGAAGTCTGCCTGATGGTGTCAGCAGGACATGCATACAAGATGACTTTTATGGGAAGCTTGGTGAGTTAAAGCTTGAAAAATACCGCAGCTTGACAGCTATGGAGTTAAGTCTTGACCTTCGTGAGAACAGAAATGCGGCAACGGTTCGGACAGCATTTTTAGACCTCAACCGTTCATTTTTCCTGCATAGGCTAAGAGTGTTAAATGTCAGTTTCGTAAAGCAGGTACCGGTAAGACAGGATGATGCGACATGGGCTGAGAGGTGGATGCTTTCATGGACACCGGAGGCAGAGATTGAACTTGTTGAGGCGGCTTTAAAGGGTGACACGATAAAGCAGGCAGTATCATTTGTGTTTAAGGAGAGAACGGAGAATTCCGGCGGAATAGATGAGCTTGCGGGTGTGATAGAGGATGCATTTACCTGTGGCATGGAGGAGACAATCAGCTACACGATAAAGGCATTGCAGGCTATGGCGGTGGATGTGGCTGCGGTGAGGGAGCTTGCCGGGGCTGTGAGCCGTCTGTCATTTATAGTACAGTACAACAGTTTAAGAAGGATAGATACGAAGCCGCTTTTACCTGTCATGGAGCAGCTTTTTTACAGGGCATGTCTTATGCTTCCGGGGGAATGTGTCTGCGATGATGCTGCGGGAAAGACTATGGCAGATGCTATTGGACAGTTGAATCGTGCGGAAGCAGAGCATGAATTCTTGGACAGTGGGGCGTGGTGTGCGGCGCTTAGTGAGATTGCAGAGAGAGATGACTTAAATTCAAGGCTTTCAGGCTGTGCGGCGGCAATTCTTTTAGAGCGTGGACTTATGAGCGAGGAGGAGTTAAAACGCCAGATTAAGAGAAGATTGTCAAAGGGGATTCCTGCTGAGCTTGGAGCGGGCTGGTTTGAAGGTCTGTCATTAAAGAACAGATATGCACTGATAGCGCGTGTGTCTATGTGGCAGAGTCTTGACGAGTACCTTGACACTTTGGACGATGAACAGTTTAAGCGTGCACTTGTGTTTCTCCGCCGCGCCTTCTCGGACTTTACATCGAGAGAGAAGGATGAGATAGCGGAAAATCTTGGCGAAGTATGGGGACTTAACAGCCGGCAGGTCAGCGAGACAGTTAATTCGCAGCTGCAGGCAGATGAGAAGGAGCTGGTGGATAGTCTCGGAGACTTTGATTTTGACTTATAAGAGGCTCTTAGAATGGGAGATTGGTATAATGGAAGATAAGGAAAAGCTGAAAAGGTGGAGGCTCATACTTGGGCAGGACAGCGAGGAGCGGTTTGCAGGTATGGGAGCTGAAGGACTTGATGAGGAGCAGCAGATTATGGATATGGCGCTGGCAGCCATATATAACAGGCAGGAGCAGGGAGGCTTCGTAAATGGAGGCGGTGCCGGAAGAGGGCCGTCAAATCCTCTTATAAGCCGCTGGCTTGGAGATGTAAGATCACTTTTTGACAAGGACATAGTGACTATAATACAGACAGATGCAGTCAACCGCTGCGGATTGAAGCAGCTTATGTTTGAGCCGGAGCTTCTTGAAAATCTAGAGCCGGATGTAGGTCTTGCCTCAACAATCCTGATGTTGAAGGAACAGATACCCAAGCGTTCTAAGGACAGTGTCAGAGAATTTATAAGAAAGCTTGTCGAGCAGATAAACAGTATGCTTGAACAGGATATTAAGCGTGCGGTGACAGCGGCGGTCAATAAAAGAAAGCATTCACCTATTCCATCAGCATCAGCGATGGACTACAAGCTCACGATATCGAGAAACCTTAAGCATTATAATAAAGAGCTTAAAACTATTGTGCCGGAGCATTTTTATTTTTTTGACAGGACGAGCACATCGGCGGCTAACAAGTGGAATGTAATACTCGATGTAGACCAGAGCGGTTCGATGGGCGAGTCGGTGATATATTCGTCAATAATAGCCTGCATACTGGCATCCATGACAAGCCTTACCACAAGGATTGTCGCATTTGATACGAATATAGTGGATCTCACTGAAAAATCAGATGACCCGGTTGACCTGCTTTTTGGCTTTCAGCTTGGCGGCGGAACGGATATTGATCGTTCGGTTGCATATTGTGAGCAGTTTATAACCAATCCCTCAAGGACACTGTTTTTCATAGTCTCCGATTTGGAGGAGGGTGGAAACAGGGCGGCACTCATAAGAAGGCTTGAGGAGCTGAAAACTTCGGGAGTCACTGTTATTTCACTGCTTGCGATCTCTGACGGCGGTAAGCCATACTACGACCCGATGATGGCAGGGAAGGTGGCAGCACTTGGGATTCCATGCTTTGCATGCAGTCCGCAGAAGCTGCCGCAGCTTCTTGAGATGGCGTTAAAGGGGCAGGATTTGGCAAAATTTGACGGAACGGTATAGGCGCATGAACTAGGTTGTACACCACCGGAAAATGTGTTACAATAAACAATGATTGCTTTTTTATAAGGAGATATGACATGGCAGAGAAACAGAACGATAAGAGATTGGATATGCGTAAGATTACCATGGCGGTCAATATGCTGCTGCTGTTGTGCGGACTTGTCTATGTGATGGTGGTTACTATATCGGGATATAATGGCAGATTGTGGTACAAGTTATCGCTTATGATACTTATGATGGGATATTCGCTGTTATTCAATATTGCTGCACTTTATGCAATGAACGCGTTTGACAATATGACAAGACAGCAGGGAAGAAGTTACTTCGGATATATGATATTCGATGTGGTTGAGCTGTGTTTCCTTGCAATGTTTGTTGTCAATGTGGGGGATTTTGATGAGCCCTTCCATTACATAGCCTTAGGAGTTTTTCTGATATTGACAATACCAAGACATATACTTTATCACTCGGCAGTGGATGATGTGAAGCAGGCTAAGCCGGCAAGAAATGTCTATAATACCATTACGTCTATGGATGGTTATAAGAAACAGGGGCATGGGAAGAAAACGGAAAAAGATGAGGGAGTTCCACCGCGGAATATAAATAAGCTCAATTCACTCAAGGCTTCCAATAAGCTTAATAGAAATGCCTTTCCTGAGCCGGAGCTTAAGGAGGATCGTTTTGTCAGCATGAAGCTTGATGAGCTGGAGGGCTATGTTGATGTTAAATCTGTTGACGATAAGGGAAATGTGGATATAAAACAGTAACATAAATTGTTAATTAGTACGGGCTCTATGGCATATAATCGAATGAATGTATAATGAGTGTATATTGGGGAATTACAGATGGCTAAGAGGCTGCTTGTTATCTGCACATTATTATGTCTTGACCTGTTTGTGTTTGTGCTTATATATGAGAGCAATATGGAAGACAGTGTCAAGGCATCGACCACTTTTTATGAGAATGTGATTGCGCTGACATTCGACGATGGACCGCATGGGACTTACACGAAGGAACTGCTCGAAGGACTGAAAAAAAGGGAGGTTGTCGCGAGCTTCTTTATACTTGGAGAACATATAGAGGGCAATGAGGAACTGCTTCTTCAGATGAAGGAGGATGGACACCTGATTGGAAATCATACATTTTCACATGTGAAGCTCGATGAACTGAATGATCAGACGGCGTGTGATGAGGTGAGAAGAACCTGTGAGGCGATAGAGAGCATAACAGGTGAGCCGGTTGAATACATACGTCCGCCCTACGGAGCATACAATGAGAAGCTTGAATGTATGATAAATCTTAATAAGGTTCTGTGGACAATCGACCCGCAGGACTGGAATACAACCAACGTGGATGCAGTTGTGAGCCATGTGGTAAGGAATGCGAAGGATGGCGACATCATCCTGCTTCATGATATCTACCCATCATCGGTTGCGGCGGCACTAAGAATTGTAGATGAGCTGAAGGCAAGAGGGTTTATTTTTGTCACGGTGGATGATATTCTTATAAATTAAGTCCGGAATATTTTCAGATGATCAGATTCGCAGCAATATAGATAGGTAAGTTTACAATACTTCAGATAAGTAAATTCACGATTTTATAGATGATAAAACATAAGAAAGGCATATACTATGGACCTTTTTGATTATATGAGGGAAAATTCCATGAAGGATAATTCGCCGCTTGCGCAGCGTATGAGACCCCGGAATCTTGACGAGGTGGTTGGACAGAGACATATAATAGGACCTGACAAGCTTCTGTACCGCGCAATCAAGGCGGATAAGCTGAGCTCTATTATTTTCTATGGACCTCCGGGAACCGGAAAGACCACATTGGCTAAGGTGATAGCCAACACAACAAGTGCTGATTTCAGACAGATTAATGCCACCGTTGCCGGAAAGAAGGATATGGAGGATGTGGTAGCTGCCGCTAAGAATAATATGGGGATGTATGGACGTAAGACCATATTGTTTGTGGATGAGATTCATCGTTTCAACAAGGGACAGCAGGATTATCTGCTTCCTTTTGTTGAGGACGGAACGCTCATTCTTATAGGAGCGACCACGGAGAATCCTTATTTTGAGGTGAATTCGGCGCTTATATCGCGTTCAATTATTTTTGAACTCAAGGCACTTGAGAAGGAGGATATACTTTCGCTTATACATACTGCAGTGTATGATAAGGAGAGGGGTATGGGAGCCTACGATGCGGTGATTGATGCTGCTGCTGCGGAATTTCTTGCCGATATTGCCAACGGTGATGCCAGAAATGCGCTCAATGCCGTTGAGCTTGGCATTATGTCGACTAACAGGGCGGATGATGGTAAGATACACATAACGCTTGAGGTTGCCGAGGAATGCATACAGAAGAGAGTTATAAGATATGATAAGACCGGTGACAACCATTATGACACGATTTCGGCGTTTATAAAGAGCATGAGAGGTTCAGACCCGGATGCGGCACTTTATTACCTTGCACGCATGCTGTACGCAGGTGAGGATATCAAGTTCATTGCGAGGAGAATAATGATTTGCGCCAGTGAGGATGTGGGAAATGCAGACCCTCAGGCACTTGTGGTTGCGGTGTCGGCTTGTGAGGCTGTGGAGCGCATAGGCATGCCGGAGGCGCAGATAATACTTGCCCAGGCAGTGACCTATATTGCTACGGCACCTAAGAGCAACGCCTCTTACCTTGGAATAGACAAGGCAATGGCACAGGTGGCAGGAGAAAAGACGGCGGTTATCCCACCGCACCTGCAGGATGCGCATTATAAGTCGGCGGCTAAGCTTGGACATGGCACGGGATACCTGTATGCACATGATTACCCTATGCATTATGTAAAGCAGCAGTATCTGCCGGATACGCTTGTGGGAAGAAGGTTCTATGAACCTACGGACAATGGATATGAGAAACATATCAGTGAGCACATGAAACGACTGGAGGAGAACTCTTGAAGGAGCAGATTAACAGATATGCAAGAGGAACATTTGAATATGAGCCATTGTCCGCCGTTACAGAGCCGGAGATGATAATTGCTACCGTAAAGAAGAACTGTGAACAGTCTGAAGGAATCCCGGGACATGCGGGGGCAGAAGAGTCATCTGATACCGGATATGCAGGTAGTGTAAAAATATCCGAAAGAATAGGACGTGAAATAAAAGGATTATTGTTTTCAACCAATAAAAGGGTAAGGCTTTCGACGGACAGATTCATTGGCATGGAAAATACTGTCGGATACCTTGTGGATGTGCAGGGACTTGCTGCCGGAGATTTTGTGGAAGGCTCAATTGTTGCGGTTACAAACGGAGGAGAGGTTGAGATTCCGTTTGAATTTCAGGTTATAGCAGGCTCCTATAATTCGCAGATAGGGGAAATATCCAACCTTTTCCAGCTTGCGAATCTTGCAAAGGTTAATCAGAATGAGGCCCTGGGGATATTCTCGGACAGGTTCTTTTCAGATGTTTTCTTAAATGGAGACCTGGGGCTGGGTAAGCTGCGTGATGAGCTTATTCTGGGAACGGACATTAAGACGGCTATGGAAGAATTTCTTATAGCGGTCCATAAAAAAAGCCAGGTCGGTATAAGCCTTGAAAGGGAGGAGATATCGTTTGACAGCCTTGAGGGTGAAATGCCTGTAACGGTAATGATAAATAAGAGCGTATGGGGACATGTGAGCCTGCAGGCAGAGGCAGAGGGAGATTTCATCATCACGGACAGGACAAGCTATGATGAGGGAGATTTTATCGGGGGTAAGCTTGAATATACCTTTTATCTGAGCGATAAGGGGCTTCATGCGGGAAGGAATACCGGCCGTATAGTGTTTTCAACACCATATGAAAGAAAAACTCTTGTTGTTAAGGTCGATAATTATGCAGTGAATGACGGAAGGCTTATCAATATGTTCGAGAAGCGCAATATTGTCACGCTTATGAAAACATATCTGAATTTCAGGCTTGACCGTGTGAATATGGAACAGTGGATACTCACATCCAGGAATGCACTTTCTGAGCTTCTGAAAAATGACGAGGACGATCCGTACAGTAACCTTTTGATGAGTCAGATACTTATATCAGATAACAAGATGAATGAGGCAAAGTTCTATCTTGAATGTGCAAGGGATGAAGCAGCTGCCGGACGCGGCAATGATGAGGTTCTGTACTGCTATTATCTGTATGTAAGTACACTCTATAACAAGGACAGAGCTTATGCGGTGGAGACATCGCAGCTGGTGAAGGATATATATGAGAATGGGGAACACGATTGGAGGATATTGTGGATACTTCTGTATTTTGATGTCGAGATGTCCAAGAACAAGAGCCTTAAGCTTTTAAGAATAAAGGAACAGTTCAACAGAGGAATGAGAAGCCCGGCTCTTTTGCTGGAGGCCTGCCTGATTCTCAATGAACAGCCACTTCTGCTGCGTGTTCTGAATGATTTTGAAATCCATGTGCTGCTATATGGCTGCAAGGAAGGGATTGTCGAGGAAAGGCTTTTAGAGCAGGCAGCAGGTCTTGCACTCAACTGTGATGGAAAGCAGAGACTTCTGTTCAGGCTGCTTACAGGTATGTACAGGCTGTACGAGAATGATGAAGTTCTTGAGGCGATATGCGGTATCCTGATCAGAAATGGCATGAAGGGTACAAGGTATATACAGTGGTACGAAAAAGGAATAGAAAGAGGAATAAAGGTAACAAGACTGTTTGAATATTATCTTGCCTCAAGGGACAGGGAGGATGCATCGCCGCTTCCTAAGCTGGTGCTGTTGTATTTTGGCTACAACAGCGAGCTAGACAGGGCACAGAAGGCGTATTTATATGCGAATATAATCAGAAATAAGGACAACAATTCGCAGATTTATGCCAATTATATTCCAAGAATACGGGAATTTATCGGGGAAGAATTAGAAAGAGGAACGGCGGACGAAAATACGGGGATAATTCTTTCTGAGTTTATGAAGAAGGACATGATAGACAGCCATAATGCAAAGGGCACTGCGGATGTTCTTTTTACATACAGGATAATTGTAAACAATAAAAATATTAAGAATGTTATAATTGGCCACAAGGAGCTTAAAGCCTTTGAAAAATACCCTGTTTCGGATGGCTGTGCCTATGTAAGGATATATACCTCAGAACCTGCTGTAAGCTTTGAGGATGGCTTTGGAAGATTGTATAAGGATACAGTGGAGTATAAGCTTGACAGGGTATTTACAAATGAGCTTATGATAAAGCAGCTTATGCCGTATATGGACGGAAATCTGCTGCTCTCATTGTACTTTTGCGAGAAGAGCAGGGCATATAAGGGAAAGCAGCTTGAGCTGATAAAGCTGTATGGGAAGCTCGCGGAAGAAGAGCGGCTTGTGCCGCAATTCAGGAGACAGCTTATTTCGCTGGTGATAGATTATTATTTTGATAATTATGAGGACGAAGAGCTGAAAAGAATGCTTGCCACACAGCATGGCGAAGGAATATTTGAGCATAACCCGCTCTTAGAGGCACAGCGGATTAAGCTTATTGAAATACTTATAATTTATGGAAGATATGGGGATGCCTACAGACTTATGGAAGGAGTCAGCTTTGAGGGAATCAGTCCTAAGCGTGCCATGAGACTGTGTACTGTTATGATAAAGGGACATGAGGCGGAGGTTAAGCCTGAGGATACACTTGTAGGGCTGGCATATTACGCTTTTTCCAAGGGAAAATATGATAACACCATTCTCAGGTTTTTAAACTCATACTACAATGGACCTACAGAGTATATGTACAATATATGGGAGACGGCAGCAGAAAAAGGTGTGGATATGTATGAGCTTGAGGAGAGATTGATATGCCAGATGCTCTTTTCCGGGAATTACACAGAAAAAATCCATAAAGTATTCCACAGCTACAAGGATAACGGAGCCGGAGAGCGCATTGTTGAGGCATATATTGCTTACGGCTCATATATGTATTTCGTGAAGGAACAGCCGGTTGAAGAATGTGTGTTTGAATATATAGAGGCGTGGCTGTCTGCAGGCAGGGATGTAATCAATATTTGCAGGCTTGCACTGCTGAAATACTATTCATCGTGCGATAGTCTTGATAATGACAGGATAAAGACAGCCCATGAGCTTATAGCTTCGATGGCACAGAAGGGATATGTTTATGCGAGCTTTCTTCCATTATCAAGGTATTTTGTGCTTCCATATCAGATAGCGGATAAGACAGCGGTTGAATACAGGGCAAATCCGCAGAACAGGGTTGTATTACATTATGCAAGGCATGGAACTGATGAATATACGGCAGTGGACATGAAGCATATGTGTTCAGGTGTGTTTGTAAAGACATTTGTGTTATTTTGCGATGACGAGTACGATTACTATATAACTGAGGAAACGCCTAAGGGAGTGATAAAGACTCCTAAGTCGGTTCTGCAATGTGGTCTTGCCGGAAGAAATGCGGCAGGGCGTTTTGGAATGTTAAATAATATAATCGGCAGGCTCGCCGGCAATGCCGATGAGCAGGAAGTAAAATCAGCGGTCAGGGCTTATGCAGCGCTTGATAACGCTGTGAGGGATAAATTCGATATTCTGTAAGAAATAGTGAAAGGAGCCGCAGAATGTTTATTATTGGGATTGATCTGGGAAACGAATATTCACAGGTGTGCTATTATAATGTCGCAAAGTCGGAGCCGGAATCTGTTTCGTTCCAGTCGCCTGCGGCAGACCTAAGAGTGCCGACGGTTGTGTTAAGAGAGTATAATAATACAAATGGCTGGATGGCAGGAGAGGTTGCTGTTTCATGCAGCCGGCTTGGTGAGGGTGTCCTCTTTGATAAGCTTTTAGATGCCGCGGCGGCGGGGCAGAAGGTGACGAAGGAGGGAATATCGGTCAGTCCTGCAAGGCTTCTTATGGTGTACCTTACTTTTTTGCTTCAATCAGCGGAAGAAAGCTTTGGCGGGGATGAAAAACCGGACAGGATATGTATTACCATAGATGAGTACACTAAGCCGACACTGGATGTTATTGATGAAGCGGTAGAGCTTATGGGAATATCCAGGGATAAGATAATTTATTCAAGTCATGTCGAAGCCTTTGTCTATTATGCAATGTGTCAGAAACAAGAACTGTGGAAAAAAGATAATGTGGTTTTTGATTACGCAAGGCAGGGGTTGACCTACTGCCGTATGGCAGCTGCCCCCTACTGCGGAAGTACGATTGTCATGTCGGAGCGCCTTGATTTGCGGGATGAAGTCGGATATTCAACCGATAAGGATGAACTTGAGGGGACACTGTTAAAAAAGGCAAAGGAATTGTTTGAGGGCAAGCTTATATCAACCGTATACCTGACGGGCGAGGGCTTTGAGGGAGAATTTTCGTGTCAGCGCTTTATCAATTTTGTGTGCAGTAAGAGAAGGGCATTTGCAGGACAGAATCTTTATGTGAAGGGCGCATGCTATCAGGCGTATGAAATGAGCGTCGGTGAGAGATTTAAGGACTTCATCGTGTGCTGTAACGAGAGAATTTCGTCGGGCATAGAAATGAAAATCTGCGACAGAGGCGTGGACAAGATTCTGCGTCTTGTGCGCCCGGGCGTGAACTGGTACAAGGCGGGCTGCTCGTATGACTTTATAGTGGATGACTGCCGGGAGATAGAGATATTCTTATCACCGGTCGGAAGAAAAGAAAAGAAGCTGATAAAAATACCGCTCACCGATTTCCCGGTAAGGGATGATAAGGCTTCGAGAATTAACATAACGCTTGAGTTCACGGATGAGGCCTGCTGTCATCTCACTGTTGAGGACAAGGGCTTCGGAGAGTTTGTAAGGAGCAGTGGGAAGACGATAAAAGAGGATATATTGTTATGAGTGGAATGATTCTTTGCAGAAGTGAATATTCGAAGGTTCCGTATTACATCGAGGGTGCGGATGTAAATGTATATTCAATAGAGGAGATAAGCTATTTTCTATATAATGACATATACCTTGTGGGAGCAGATTTTTTCTGCGAGGATTTATTCGTATTTATTGAGCGGAGCATAAAGGAACCGGAGCTGGCACAGCGGCTTCGCAATTTGAAGGAGAGACATGCGCAGCTGTCAGAGCTGGTGCTCACGGTTCTTGGATATGTAGATTTTTATTCGGACAGAGAGATAGAGAAAATAAAGGAGCTGCTTGAAAGGTTAGATACACAGAATCCGCTTGAGAGAATGAAGGCGAGAGCGGACAGCTACCTTAAAAATAAAAGATATTTAAGAGCGCTTAACTGTTATGGAAATATTGTGTCCGGGAAGCCACGGGAGATTATGCCGGAGGACAGGGTCTTCTGGGGAAATGTGCTGCACAATATGGGAAATGCTTATGCGCAGCTGTTTGATTTTGAAGCTGCCGGTGCATGCTTTGAAAAGGCGTATGAGCTTAATGAAAATGAAGCCTCGGAAAAATGCCGGCAGCTGGCATATGAGCTTGCGAAGCTGTCCATTGACGGACAGGTGGACGCAGCAGAGAGCCTGAAGGACTGTGAGGCGCTTGCGGCGGAATGGAAACAGGAGTATCTTGAGTATATCAGGTAATATATAAGTGAGGAATAAAATGGGCTTATTTGGAAAGAAAAAGAAGAAAAAGAGCAGCGAAGGATATGACATATCCGATATGGATATGCAGGAGATACTTAAGGATGACGAAGTAAATAATAGTATGTTTGACGAGGTATCGCGTATACAGTTTGTCAATTCGCAGTGCGAGCAGATTGTGGAATCGAACAATTATATTGAGGAGGCAAAGAGGGAGTATGCCTCTGTGACGGAGCATTTGAATGACATACAGCTTCTTGATGAGCTTGAGGATGAGCCTAGGAAGCTTATTGCCGAGACTGCGGAGGATATGTCCAGTCTCAACAGGGAGCGGGTTGTCAGCCGCAATAAGAAAAGACGTCTTTCTGCCACTAAATATGCCTACTACAGTGCACATGAGGATGAGCTTGAGGATGCCCTTAGAAGACTTCAGAACGATGAGCAGTACTGCCAGATGGTGCGCAAGGATCTGAGCATGCTTGAAGGCGAGAAGATGGGGCTGAGGGAAGATATAGAAAATTGTGTAAACCGCCGCCATAATGTCAAAAATATTTCTATAATCGGCGTTGCAGCGATTATTGCAATTCTTATTTATATGGGAGTGTCGGGAAAGATTGTTCCTTCCGGGGATAATTATCTGCTTACGGTGATGCTTTTTATAATGACGGTATTTATTGTATTTATGTTTGTGTTAAACCGCAACGCGGTCTACACCATGAAGCTGTCCGAGAAGAAGCTTAACAGGGCTATTATGTTACAGAATAAGGTCAAGATAAAGTATATAAACACAGTAAATACAATAGAGTACCAGTACGCAAAGTACGGTGTCAAGAATTCTTACGATTTTGCCAACGCGTATGAAATGTACCTCGATGACAAGAAGGAGCGCGAAAGATACGCGCGGACGACAGGAATGCTTGGCAGAGCGACAGACCAGCTTACCGTAATACTTGCCGGAATCGGCATGCATGATGCGGAGATATGGCAGAACCAGCTTGAAGCGCTGTATAATCCAAAGGAAATGGTAGAGGTAAGGCATAATCTCAATGTGCGCAGACAGAAGCTTAGAGAGCAGATTGAATTTAACATCAAGAAGATTGATGAAGCGAAGAAGAATATTGCTGAATTTGCGAAGGACAATCCACAGTATGCGAACGATATTTTAGAAATTGCCAATCGCTATGGATGTGCCGATTTGTAAGGAGATATCGTATATGAGAAGAATAAAGAGCATGCCGGCGATAGCTTTGGCGGTTATGGTGTCCCTTGGTCTGCCGTTTAACTCCGGCACGGTGAGAGCCGATGATGCCGGAGGCGGTACGGGCAGGGCAGCAGCAGTGCAGGGAGCTGCGGATGACAGTGGACATATCGCGTGGGAAAAATATGGCCGGACAATATACAACACAACAACAGGGCTTATGTCCAACAAGGTAAGCTCAATGACACAGACAAGTGATGGAATAGTCTGGATAGGAACGGACGAGGGTCTGGCGGCTTATGATGGAAATGAATTTACCGAATATGGTTCATTTTATCATTTTGATGGTGTGAATGATATGATTACAACCAAGGATGGAGGCGTGTGGTTTGCCACCACAACGTATGGCGGAGCCATATACCTTGGAAGCCGTTTTCAGCATTTTGATGATGTGAGTGAATATGCTTCCAACTATGCTACAAGCATTGCGCAGGGAAATGATGGTGTCATATATGTTGGTACCCTGAAAAACATGATTACGATAAATCCGGCAAGTGGGTATACGATTACTGAGCTTGTGGGTGAGGAGTATTACTATGTTACCTCGGTTGCCTCCGGGGAGAAGCTGAACGCCGCAGTCACGGTCAATGGTGACATGGTTTTCTTAAAGGACTCTGTGCAGGTCGGAAAAATTAAGCTTCCGTATTCCGGAAATGTGCAGGTGTGCTATGTGGACGGCTATTTCGTTGTCGGAGCCTCAGGCATGGACATGGCGGTCATCGATGAAAATGATATTGAAGCTGGGGTAAAGCTGTGGGTTGATTTGTCCAAGACAGCTTTGTCCGGCGATACGTCGGGAATAAACAGGCTTTTTTATGATGCCGGCAACAGATTGTGGGTGCTCACCGATGGGCAGATAGGGTATTTTTATCTTGGCTCCGGAGCTGCACCTGCGTTGGAGAGCTGCCCTTATTACGTTTGTGAATTTGACGGCTTTGAAAGCGGCTTTACCGACATTATGACGGACTATCAGGGCAACTACTGGATAAGCTCATCAAAGAGAGGAGTGCTTCTTCTGCGAAGCTCTGAGTTCACGGATGAGCTTGCGCGCACGGGGCTTGATACGGATGTCATAAACGCTGTACTTGAGGAGGACGGAATACTCTATGCTGCGACGGACAGCGGCATAGCAGCGATTGATATGAGTGACAGAAGAAATATCAGCAATTCCTTCACGGACAGCTTCAGCAGCAGAAGAATAACAGATATTATATCCTATAACGGCAGCAAGCATGTAGCTGTGTACGGACAGGGTGTATATTCTGAGAGCGGAGAATTGGTTGTGGATGCCGCTAAGATAAGCAGGCTTCAGGTTGTTGATGGTATGTTGTATGTCCTTACCGATGACGGCTGCATTGTGTATGACGGAAAAAATGCAGCTGCCGTCTACGATAAGACCATGGGAATGTATAACACGGAGGCTGCGTCAGTGATATACGGAAGCTTTGGCAGACAGACACAGGAGAAGCTCTACATCGCAAGTCATGGAGCCGGAATATTCGTATTTGCTGATGGAAAGCTGGAGGCAAATATCGATGAGAATTACGGACTGCCTTCTAAGAATGTGAATGATATGGCGGCATATCAGGAGGGCTTCTTTGTGGCAACGGACAACGGAGTTGCATTCTACAATGGTAAGAAGGTGTCTGTGCCGGAGAATATGCCGGAAGCTTTGAAAAATCAGAAATGCAAAGCTGTTTTTATAAGGGATAATAAGCTGTATGTGGTTTGTAAGACAGCATTCTTTATTATAGAGCTTGACAATATTTTCGCAGGGGTGGATGACAATGTCACAGCCGCTTATGAGATGTATGATGAGAATGCGGGATTTTTCGGTGAACTTACGGAGTCCGGCAGCTGCTTTATGAACGAGGCCGGAAGATTGTATCTTCCATGTGGAAAAAAGATATATTCATACATTGATACGGCGAAGGGGTTCGATATATCATCGCTCAAGCTGATGATTCAGAGCGTGCGCGTTGACAAGAGATTAGGTGAGCTTGTCGAGAAAGGTGGGAATGAGTATGAGCTAAGCCTCACAAAGGATGCAGAGCAGATTGATATCCTGTGCTCAGTGCTCAATTTCTCCAATCAGGATCCTTATGTCAGGTATATAATGCCGGGTGTGGATAAAGCCTATACAACGGTTCGTCTAAGTGAGCTTGAACATATCTTTTATGAGAATCTTCCGGGCGGAAGCTATAACTTCTGGTTTGAGCTTCTGGGGGATGAAGTGGATGAGGACGGTGAACCTGTCGCAGTTGAGACATTGAAGCTTACAATTAACAAGGAGAAGAATATTCTTGAGAGATTATGGGTGAGAATGGTTCTCTTAGGTGCCGCATTCGGTATTCTGATGTATTTCGTACTGAAGGACAGGAATAAAAATATAAATAAAAGCAATATACAGGTTGACAAAACCTTAGAAAAACGTATATATTAAGTATATGCTAAAGGCTGTGACGAAGAGGAGTACCATAGTGCAATCCTGCAGAGAGGGAACGCAGTGAATGAACATATCAGGTTATGTTATACGCATAGCATGTGAGATCATCATTGCTGGAAGCGTTTTCGGATATTGCTGTATGGGAAGGTAGCTTCTGAGCTTCATCGGTGAAAGACACATGTACATATAATGGACGATGTGCGATTAGCTGATGGCGGAGTTGTTCCCGTTACAAGAACAGACATGGTGTACGAAGCAGTTCGCGCCGTGACAGAGAGGACTTTTTATAAGTCAATGAAGGTGGTACCGCGGTAAGTATAATCGCCCTTCGCAGAGACTATTTTTCTGCGGAGGGTTTTGTTTTTGGTAAATATAATTTTATCAGGGCAGAACTCTCCGCACACATAAAAAGGAGAATAAAAAGATGGCAAAGGAACTTGAAAAAAATTACAACCCTTCCGAGATTGAGGGACGTCTGTACCAGAAGTGGCTTGACAATAAGTATTTTCACGCTGAGGTAAACAGGGATAAGAAGCCTTTTACTATTGTCATGCCGCCTCCTAATATCACAGGACAGCTCCACATGGGTCATGCACTTGACAACACACTTCAGGATATTTTAATCAGATTTAAGAGAATGCAGGGCTATGAGGCACTCTGGGTTCCGGGAACAGACCACGCTTCCATCGCGACGGAGGCCAAGATTGTTGAGGCTATGAGAAAGGAAGGCGTTACCAAGGAAGAGCTTGGAAGAGACGCATTCTTAAAGCGCGCATGGGACTGGAAGGCTGAGTACGGCGGAAGAATCGTGAGCCAGTTAAAGAAGATCGGTTCGTCTGCGGACTGGGACAGAGAGCGTTTTACAATGGACGAGGGCTGTTCTAAGGCTGTGAAGGAGGTTTTCGTAAATCTCTATAACAAGGGACAGATATATAAGGGCGAGAGAATAATCAACTGGTGCCCTAAGTGCCTTACATCCATTTCTGATGCTGAGGTTGAGTACGAGGATCAGGCAGGACATTTCTGGCATTTGAGATATCCACTCTCAGACGGAAGCGGATATATCCAGATGGCAACCACAAGACCTGAGACAATGCTTGGCGATACAGCGGTTGCGGTAAATCCTGACGATGAGCGCTACAAGGATATGGTAGGAAAGACAGTTATTCTTCCTATCGTTCACAGAGAGATTCCGATTATTGCGGATGAGTATGTTGAGATGGAGTTTGGTACAGGCGTTGTAAAGATTACACCTGCACATGACCCTAACGATTTCGAGGTTGGATTAAGACATAAGCTCCCTGTCATCAATGTTATGACAGAGGATGCGAAGATTGTTGACGATTATCCTAAGTACGCAGGAATGGATCGCTATGAGGCGAGAGAGGCGATAGTAAAGGACCTTGAGGCGGAGGGTGCTCTTGTAAAGATTGAGGACTACAGCCATAATGTGGGTACATGCTACCGCTGCCATACAACCGTTGAGCCGAGAGTTTCAAAGCAGTGGTTTGTAAAGATGAAGGAGCTTGCAGAGCCGGCAATCGAGGCGGTGAAGAAGGGTGATACCAGGTTCGTGCCTGAGCATTTTGACAAGACATATTTCCACTGGTTAGAGGGAATCAAGGACTGGTGTATCTCACGTCAGCTCTGGTGGGGACACAGAATACCTGCATTCTACTGCGATGAGTGTGGTGAGATGGTTGTCACCAAGGAGGACAGCGCAGTATGTCCTAAGTGCGGCAAGCCTATGAGACAGGACCCGGATACACTTGATACATGGTTTTCATCAGCCTTATGGCCGTTTTCAACACTTGGATGGCCTGAAAAGACACCTGAGCTTGAGTATTTCTATCCTACAGATGTGCTTGTAACAGGCTATGATATCATATTCTTCTGGGTTGTAAGAATGATGTTCTCAGGACTTGAGCACATGGGAGAGGTTCCGTTTAAGAATGTTCTCATCCATGGACTTGTGAGAGATTCACAGGGACGCAAGATGAGCAAGTCTCTTGGAAACGGAATTGACCCTCTTGAGGTTATTGATAAGTACGGCGCGGACGCTTTGAGACTTACACTTGTAACAGGAAATGCACCGGGAAATGATATGCGTTTCTACTGGGAGAGAGTTGAGGCGAGCCGTAATTTCGCAAATAAGGTATGGAATGCTTCAAGATTCATTATGATGAACCTTGATAAGGCTGAGGCAAAGGCTGTAAGCCTTGATGAGCTCACACCTGCCGACAAGTGGATTCTTTCCAAGTTAAATACACTTGCAAAGGATGTCACAGAGAACATGGAGAATTTCGACCTTGGCGTTGCAGTAGGCAAGATTTATGACTTTATCTGGGAGGAGTTCTGTGACTGGTATATCGAGATGGTTAAGCCGCGTCTGTACAATGATGAGGACACAACCAAGGCTGCCGCACTCTATACACTCAAGACAGTTCTTATAGAGTCGCTCAAGCTTCTCCACCCATATATGCCGTTCATAACAGAGGAGATTTTCTGCAACCTTCAGGACGAGGAGGAGTCGATTATGATTTCCAACTGGCCTGTATATAAGGAGGAGTTCAGCTTCCCTGTTGAGGAGAATGCCATTGAGACAATCAAGGAGGCTGTAAGAGGAATAAGAAATACAAGAACCTCCATGAATGTTGCTCCAAGCCGCAAGGCAAAGGTATACGTTGTATCCGCAGAGGAGTCTCTCAGAAGTATATTTGAGAACGGAAGGGTATTCTTTGCAGCACTTGGCTATGCAAGCGAGGTTATCGTACAGGATAATAAGAACGGAATTGATTCGGATGCGGTATCGGTTGTTATACCTAACGGAACAATCTACATGCCGTTTGCAGAGCTTGTAGACATTGCAAAGGAAATCGAGCGCCTTGAAAATGAGGAGAAGAGACTTAACGGAGAGCTTGCAAGAGTTAACGGCATGCTCTCAAATGAGCGCTTCGTAAGCAAAGCTCCTGCTGCAAAGCTTCAGGAGGAGAAGGATAAGCTTGAGAAATATACACAGATGATGGAGCAGGTTAAGGAGCGTCTTTCACATCTTAGAGGATAGTGTGACAGTGCGTACCATAAAAAGGATAGGGCATAAGGTGTATGAATAATGATTTTAGTAAGGTGACAATAGTACTCCCGTCACTTAATCCGGACGATAAGCTTAATAAAGTGGTGGATGGACTGCTAGAGGCAGGCTTTAAGGACATTGTACTTGTAAATGACGGAAGCGATGAGGCTCATCTTGAGCCCTTCCGTCAGGCAGGTCTGCATAAGGAGGTTACACTGCTGATACACGAGGTCAACAAGGGAAAGGGAAGGGCGCTTAAAACGGCCTTCTCTTATGTTGTTAATAACAGAAAGGATTCGGCAGGTGTAATAACGGTTGATGGAGACAATCAGCACACTGTCAGGGACATAAAAGCGTGTGCGTGCAAAATGCTTGAGTGTAAGGATAAGGTCATACTCGGCTGCCGTGATTTTTCACAGGATAATGTGCCGTGGAAGAGCAGGGTGGGAAATGTGAGCACAAGTCTTGTATTCAGAATTTTCTGCGGAATAAAAATAACTGATACGCAGACAGGACTGCGTGCAATCCCATACAAATATCTTCCTCTTATGTGTGAGGTTGAGGGTGAACGCTTTGAGTATGAGACGCAGATGCTCTTTGCCATAAAGAGAAATCATATCGGCATGGAGGAGGTCAGGATAGAGACAGTCTATCTTGATGACAATGCCTCAACGCATTTTCATCCGATTAAGGATTCGCTTAAGATATATAAGATTATATTCAAATTCATGTTAAGCTCAGGGACATCGTTTGTTATCGACTATGGTATATACGCCATTCTGGTCTTTCTGATTGGAGAAAAGCTGGAACGAGGACTTAGACTTCTGATAGCTACCGTATCTGCGAGGGCCGTTTCATCGATGTGCAATTACACGATGAACAAAAAGGCTGTATTCAAATCAAATGCTTCCGTAGGACGTTCGCTGGTGCGCTATTATACATTATGTGTTTTCCAGACGGCAGCCTCCTATGGACTTGTATATCTGCTCAGCTACCTGTGCAGGGCAGGCTCATTTCTTGAGGTTGTCTTAAAGCTGGTTGTCGATGTGGTGCTGTTTGTCATAAGCTTTCAGATACAGCACAGATGGGTATTTAAGGAGGATAAATGAAAGACGATATCGAACTGTTAGACGTTAATATGGACGAGGAAGACCGCCGTAAAAGCAGTGCCAAAAAGAAACCTGTGATAAATAAAAATAATGCAGCTGCGGATAATAAAGCCGATAAAAAGGTACGCAGAAATAACGTGAAGAAAAGGACAAAGAAGGAAAATAAGCCTCTGAAAATCTGCCTCAGGGTATGTCTTTGTATATTGACATTTGTGGCAGTCACATTTGCGGGGGCATATTTTACCCTGTGGACAATATGCCATGGTCCTTCCAAGGCGGCAAGAGACCTTTTTGTGTCAACCATTCTTGAGACAGGTCAGATGAAATTCCTTGCCTCATGGTATTTCAGTGAGGATGAAATTCTTGCCATAACAGACAGGAATGGCATGGGTAAGACTGAGGAGGACGTCAATCCGGATCTGATTGAGATACCGACGGTTGACGAGAATAACGGGAATCAAGAGTTTGATATTGATGGTATAGAGCTTGTGGAGATATCCGGACGTTCATTTTTTGCGAAGCTGCTCATAATCAATGACCCATCGAGGGTGAAGCTGTCGACAATCTATCCTTGGTCTGATTTTAATAAGAGCAAGTATGGCGAGACTCTTGAGCAGCTTGTACAAAGGGGAGACTACGCCGCAGGTATAAACGGCGGTGAATACTATTCTGAGGGCAACTGGGGCGGTATCCCTAAGGGGCTTGTGGTATGTGACGGAGTTATCCAGTACAACGCACCCCAGGCGGGGGATGTGATGGTCGGCTTCACACAGAACAATATTCTTATGATAGCGGATATCGGGAATATGAGCGCGGAACAGGCAGAGCAGTTCGTGGCTGATAATCAGATAAGGGATGCGGTAAGCTTCAAGGATATAGATGATGGTGACAACAATCATTTCACCAAGCTTATCATAAATGGAACATCGAGAGAGATTTCCGGAAGCGGAAGCGGTGCCAACCCGCGTACCGTTATAGGACAGCGCGCGGACGGAGCGGTTCTTATGCTTGTGACAGACGGAAGAGGAGCAGCAGGACATCTTGGCGCAACGGCACAGGACCTTATATCAATCATGCAGGAGTATGGCGCTGTCAATGCCGCTAATCTTGACGGTGGAAGCTCATCTGCAATGTACTATAATGGAGCCTATGAGATGACCAGTGTTACACTGTATTATTCTACATCTTCATGGCGTCTTCCGACAGCATTTGTTGTTGAAAAGAGAGGAGAGTAGACATGGCGGAAAAGAAAAAATTTCCTGTATTCTGGGTGTGCTTTGCCGTATTCACTGCGCTTATGGTTGTTTTCTGGGGCGTGGTCATAAACAATGTGAAAAAAAGCCTTGTGGAGTACGAAAATTCACAGCCTGAGTATACAGTGGAGAAATACCTGGCACAGTTCCGGGACGGAAGCATTATCAACAAAATTGATTTTGAACAGAGCACCAACAGATTTGAGGAGAGCGGAATATACCAATCACAGTTTGCAGACAGCATATCAGGGAAGGCTATCACCTATGAGAAGCTGCAGACGAGCTATGACGCAAAGCACCCGGTATACAATGTGTATGCCGGTGGGCAGCTTGTTGCGAAGATAACCCTGAAGGAGACTTCCTCAGAGCCGCTTATGTTCATACTCACCAGGCAGGAGTGGGATATAGACAGCATAGAAGCTGTGTACGAGAAGGGCAGCATAGGTTTTACCATAACAGCACCGGATACATACAATGTTTTTGTAAATGGTGTAAAGCTTGATTCCAGAGAGCAGACCGGAAATGTAACTGAGATAGCTGCACTTAAATATGCGGCAGAGTATGTAAGTGTTCCGCAGCTTGTGGAGTATAGAGTTGACGGACTTTTAAATGAGCCGGATGTCACAGTGTATAATAATCAGGGGGATATGGTTATGTACACACCGGATGAGAACAGGAATATCACAATAGATACCTTCACGACCTCACCGATAGCCCCGGAATTGTCTGCGACCGTTCTTCAGAATGCGAAGAATTATTCTAATTTCTTCTCAAAGGATATAGATGGCTGCAGTAACAGTGTAGCACCGATTTCGTATATGTTCCCGGCAGATTCATACTATCTTGAGCTTGCAGAGAATTACAGAAGAAATGATATGTGGATGTACAGCGCACATGAGACACCGGTATTTACCGATGAGACAGTGTCGAATTACATTGTGTACACACCGGAGCTGTTCTCGGTCGAGGTATATTTTAAGAAAAACATGATTTTGAAGCTTAACGGAGAAGCAAGGCAGGATATCGTCAATTCAAGATATTATTACGCAAAGCTTGACGGAAACTGGCTTGTGGTTGATATGCAGTCGGTGACGGAATAAATCATAAAGGGAGAAGATAATCATGCAGGGGACAATGGAAGCGATACTTAACGAAGTAAAAAAGGTAGTTACCGGCAAGGATGAAGCGGTGCTTAAGGTCATGCTTGCCATCACTGCTGGTGGCCATATACTTATAGACGATATACCTGGTGTGGGAAAGACCACCATGGCGATGGGGTTTGCCAAGGCGATGGGATACAGATGTAACAGAATACAGTTCACACCTGATGTCATGCCTTCGGATATAGTAGGTTTTTCGGCATACAATCCTAAGACCCAGGAATTTGAGTACAGGGAAGGTGCCGCAATGTGTAATCTTCTGCTTGCGGATGAGATAAACAGAACGTCCAGCAAGACACAGTCCGCACTCTTAGAAGTAATGGAAGAGAAAAGAGTTTCCGTCGACGGCAGTACACGGAATCTGCCAAGACCGTTCACGGTGATTGCCACGCAGAACCCTGTAGGTTCGATTGGTACCATGCAGCTTCCGGAATCACAGCTGGACAGATTCATGATAAGACTGTCGATGGGATATCCGGACAGAGAGCAGGAAATCAATATTCTTAAAGCAAGGGCAGTGTCTGACCCGCTAAGACTGATTGAGAAGGTGACGGATGAGGAACAGATATTATCACTGCAATCACAGTCTGAGAATGTATATATCCATGATGCAATATATGATTATATAGTAAGACTTATAGGGGCTACGAGGGAGAATGAGTACATTGAGTTAGGGGTAAGCCCGCGAGGTACCCTTGCTGTTGCGGCGATGGCTAAGGCACATGCACTGTATGAGGACAGGGATTACTGCGTACCGGCTGATGTGAAGTTCGTTTTTCCGGATGTAGTATCTCACAGACTGGTTTTAAGCTCCAAGGCGAGAATGGAGAGACTTACGGACAGACAGCTTGCCGCCAATATATTAGAAACAACAGCAGTACCGAGGCTTAAAAAGGGGAAAGCCTGAGAACAGGGGGGAAGTATAAATGATTTTCAGGAGAATAATGTATTTTGTTCTGCTATACGCAGTAATTACCTACAATGTTCTGTATAGAACCTATGATGGATTTATTATGCTGGTATTTGTGGTGTCCGCTTCTCTTCTTTCATTTATTATGCTTATGTTAAGCCGTTTCAATCTCAGATACGGATTCAGACAGAAAACAATATATGTCACAAGGGCGGGGGAGCATGAAATCAGATATGACATAAAAAATGTCATGCCATTTCCGCTTACCCGTGTTGACATGAAATATGAAAGTCAGAAAAAAACACAGTCTTTTACTGTGGGAGCCGCTAATACAGCCATTGTGACCAGAAAGGACAGAAGGCAGCATTGTGGATGTTATTTTGAAAATATACAGAGAATAACTTTGTATGATTTTTTTTGCGTATTCGGCATGAAAATAAAAAATCCGGGCGTGGTAAAGATAGTAGCTTTGCCGCGCTTATTTGACGTTAATACTGAGGAATATATAGATGGAATGCTGTGTGTGGAGAATGAGAGCAGCAGAACAGCATTAAAGGGAAGCGAAGTCAGCGGAATAAGAGAATATGCTCCGGGGGACAGCATGAAGAATATTCATCACAAGCTAAGCAGCAGAATGTCTAAGCTTATGGTGAAGGAGTATGCAGCCGAGGAGGGTAGTGACGATGGATTCGTGTTCATTGACGATGACAGCGCACAGCCTGATGTCAGGGACTCCATGCTTGAGTTTATGTATAATGTTATTTATCTGCGCCTTAAGACTGATAAAAAGGCAACTGGATATATTTTAAAAGGAACTGCAGCAGCTCCTGTTGAAATAACCTCAAAGGAGGATATTGATAATTTCTTTGAACGTGTGTATGAGGAAAATGAGGCAGACGAACAGGGATTGAATGATATTCCGTCAGGGGCGTTCGTGTTTGCCGTTTCCTTTACGGAAAAGCTATATAGAAGCTGCCTGCAATTACGCGGAAAAGCTAACAATATAGTATTGTATCTTCCGGATATAGAGCAAAGCAGAATGGACAAGCCCGATGTTGAGGTGGTCTATATTTCGACAGGAGGTGAAAGAGATTGGTAAAGCGTCTGTTCGAGAGAGTGGGTTCGGTTCTGTTTCTCATGGTTGTTGCCGTACTGGGCACAATGGCGACGGTATGGAATTTTACACAGATTTATGCGACTAAGCCTCTGGTGTGGTGGATTGCGGTTCTTTCTGCAGTCTGCGGAGCGTTCGTGTGCGTGGGCATAAAGCTTATGGGAAGGGCGGGCTTTATAGGAAGGCTTCTTATATTTGCAGCCCTTATAGCATTGGTGGTATTCAAATTTGATGTTATAGCCGGAGGATTCGCCTATATATTTAATTATGCTATTGATTCCATAAACTACTACTATAAAAGTGAAATTTATTATATATTGCTTACTGATGGCATGATGAAAAAGGCGGATCAGGAGTTGACCGTGATGCTTCTATGTGCCCTTACAGGCGGCTGGTATATGTCTGTGCTGCTAAGAAGAAGGGGAGTGCTTTTGACCGGCATTGTGTCGATGCTCAGCTATTTTATACCGGCTTCCGTTGAGGAGGCACCCTCTGTGCCCACACTTGTATCAGTGCTCTGCTTCATTGTATGTGTCACAGTGCATGGAAATCTCCCGCGGGAAAAGAATGAACTGCGTGCGCGAAAGTCGGGTATACTTGCAATGCTGTGGGTGATTCTGCCATCAATATGTATTATGTTCGGTGCGGTAAAGATTGTCCCGGAGGACAAATTTGAAGCTACGGATTTTTATGATAAGCTTGCAGGAAAAATTGTATTTTCAGTCAAGGATATACAGAACATAATAGAACAAAAAGGGATAGGAAATAATAATAGTAATAATGATAGTCCTGATTTTGCGAGGGGCGAGATAGGCAGGACAGGCAGCGTAACCTACAGTGATGTTCCGGTTCTGTATGTACGTGCTCCGAAAAGCGGGGGCACGCTGTATCTTAAGACCTTTCAGGCTGCACAGTATACGAAAAGACGCTGGAAGGAGCTGGATTCGTCGGTTTACAGGGAATATTCGGATATGTTTGATGAGCTGTGTGCGCAGGAGAATACGCCTTTACTCATGGAATATAATGCTGTAACAGCTCTTGTTAAGGATAAGTCGGATAAGATTAAGAGTGCGGCATTTGACATCGCAGTTATGCAGTATGAGAGCCGGGGCAGCAGCTATATTCCTATGTCGGCTGTGGCTGTGGACGATACATCCATCGGCAAAATCGCAAAGACGGATATGAATATAACGCTTGAGACTGATACTGTCGGTGCGCAGAATGTGTATCACAGGTACAGCCTGTTTGAATGGAGAAATTTTTCATCGCTGTATAGTCTTGTTAAAAGCGGGGCAGAGCATATTCCGGATGAGAGGAGCAGTGCAGGCAGATACCGCAGATTCGTGTACGAAAATTATCTTGATACCAACACCTCCTGTGCAGACCGGATAAAGAATGAGCTGATTTCAGATATAATGCAGGGTGAGTACGATATTTCACAGCCGGATGGGAAAGCACAGTTTATTCTTGATACAATCGCTTTCTTTAACAGGGAATATGACTACACATTATCACCGGGAGTAACACCGTCCACAAAGGATTATGTGGGATATTTCCTGTTTGAAAAGAAGAGAGGGCTTTGTGTACATTTTGCCTCAGCCGCCGTTATGATATTCAGATGTACAGGCATACCGGCGCGGTATGTAGAGGGCTTTGTTGTGCCAGAGAGCCTGTATACACAGCAGGCAGATTACAGGAGGCAGGCTAAGCTTTATGAAGGCGGGGACTTGGAAACTGAGATGTGGCAGTACTATGATATAGAGGTCACGGACAGATATGCGCATGCGTGGGCTGAGGTATATATTGACGGCATAGGATGGATGACTGTTGACCCTACACCGGGGTATGGTGCAGGGTACATGGATAGTCAGGACTGGTATGATAACTCTTCAACAGATTCTTCTGTAAATCAGCCTATGGATGATAGTGAGACGGAGACGGACGGAATACTGGTTGACGAGAGCACACAGGATTCTTTGGAGGAGACAGCCGAGGACACAACGGATGACACAATCGCTGGAACATCGGAGGATAATCGAAACACGGAATCCGAAGGCTATATATCTGTGGACAACAGATTACCGGGCGATGCAGAAGCCACAGGTGAGAGCAATGGCATGGGAACGGCTGAGGACATAGGTGAGGCAGCAGCGGCGGACGAAGAAACTACAGCGCATTTTGATTTTGCTGCCGCAGCAGAAAAAGTCTACGGTGTGATAAAGCCTGTATTACATATATTGCTTACTGCGCTGAAGGTGATTGCAATTCCGTTTATAATTGTATTATTTTTGGTAATCAGGCAAAAATATATGGAACAAAAGAGAGCCAGGTTATATAATAATGCATGTGGTCTGTATACAGGTGAGCGCATAGCAGAAATAATGTTATACTATGAAAGACTATTAAAGGCTGCAAATATCAGGGTGGATCCTGACATGGATTTTTCTGATTTGATAAGTAATGCACCTGTAAAGAATATGGATTCACAAAGGGCAGCAATGATAGTTGAAAAAGCAATGTTTTCGGGAACTTTTCCGGCTGAGGATGACACCATGTATGTGATGGCTTATGTTTCAGAGCTGAGAAAGGAAATATATGCCTCGAAAAATATATTTGGAAAGCTTTATTTTAAATATATTCTTGCATTGTAGCATTTTAAATGATATAAAAGAGCAGGAATGTTTTGAACGCAGAATAAGCAAAGCGACTGCGTTCATGAGCAAGTAGCGAAAGCGGATTGCGAATGTCCGCTTTATTATCAGGTTTAATGACAGGTTTAACAAACGGAAGGAATGAAAATTGTAATGATACGACAGATCAGAAAAATATTTTCTTATGCGGCGGCAGCAGCGATGGCATTATTAATCGGTGTTGGATCATGCACCAGTGATGTGTCTGCAAAGGATGCGGACGGAAATATAGTCATTGTCATAGATCCGGGTCATGGTGGTACAGATCCGGGAAAGCAGGGAATCAATGGTGTCTTAGAAAGCGATGCCAACTATGCCATAGCTGAAGCTATGATGGATGAGCTTAAGAATTATTCGGGTGTGAAGGTGTATTTTACAAGACCGGAGGACAGTCTGGTGACACTCACCGGAAGGGCTATGGCTGCGGCAGAGCTTGATGCGGATTTTCTCATAAGCATCCACAATAACAGTACATCGGATGAGAGCATAAGCGCTAATGGTGCCATGGTTCTCACTTCGGTTCTGCCCCTGTACAGCACGATAACGGCAGATATGGGAAATTATATCCTTAATAATCTGGCGCAGCTTGGAATAAAGAACAATGGCATACAGACAAGAAGCTCTACGGAATATGTAGGTGAAGACTACCATACAATCATGGCTGAGGGAATGAGAGCGGGAGTACCTACAATCATTGTTGAGCATTGCTTCCTAAGCAGCACCACAGATGTTCTTTTTGTATCCGATGAGAATGGCATGGTTGACTATGAGAAGACGGCAGCAATCGGAAAGTCTGATGCTGAGGCGGTTGCAACATATTTTAATCTTGAACGCAGGGTTTTACAGGCCGGACAGACAGGAGAGCTTGAGTTAGAGAAGGGATATTCAGCCAGGCTTGAGACATCTGGGGACGCTGTATGGACAAGCAACAATGAGAGCTGTGTCACGGTAGATGAGTATGGCAACATCAAGGCAGTAGGAAGCGGTTCGGCTGTTCTCAGCTATACAGCCTCAGATGGAACAGCAGGTGTTGTGAATGTCAAGGTTGATATTCCTGAGCAGGTAGCGATAACCGGATTTATCGACCCGACATTTTATAAAACGAAGGAAAAGTTCTCAGCGATAGATTTAAGTACTGTGAAGGCAGTTATCGCGTATAGTGACGGCTCGGTTATCCAGGTCATACCGGAGAAGGTTGGTGAGGTGGACTATAATAAGCCGGGAATACAGGATATTCCTATAAGCTACGGTGCACTTAAGGGCTTCGTAAGGGTTGTGAACCAGACAGAGGACTATATACCTGAGGTGACTTCAAAGGAGCCGGAGACAGAGACACAGACTGCAGAGCCGGAGACGACAACGCAGATAAGCAGTGAGGAGCCTTCGCAGATTGAAAGTACTGAGCAGCCGGAGGTAAATGATGGAAGCTTTGATATAGTTATGATTATCAAGATGGCAGCGGGGATTGTTATAGTAATAGCCCTTGCCACGGTCATTTTCTTTTTGGAGAACAGAGTGAGCAGAAAAAGAAGAGGAAGAAGAAACAGAAGGAGGCGCAGATATTGATGAAAAGAACAGGGTTTCTTAAGGCGTGTTCTAAGCTTATGGCATTTGTACTGACAGCAGGAATAACAGTCGGTGCTTTTGTGGCTGATCCGGGCAATGACATGCTGGTATCCGCAAAGGATGGAAATGGTGACATTGTTGTTGTGCTCGACCCAGGGCATGGAGGCTATGACGGCGGAGCACATTCATCTATAACCGGGGATGATGAGAGCAATCTTAACTGGAATATTGCCAAGTATATGAAGGCTGAGCTTGAGACGTATGCCGGAGTCCGCGTATATGTCACAAGGGCAAATAATGAGTGGAATACCAATACCGGAAGATCCCACATGGGAAAGTCGGTTGGTGCGGATGCGGTTATAAGCCTTCATAACAATTCATCTTCCAATACAGATACCAATGGATTCGTGGCATATGGTTCTGTAGCTGAGGGGTATGTTGAGCCGACGAAGAATCTTTGTCTTAATATGGCACGATACGCACAGGCAGCAGGGCTTGGACTGTTCAGCGGCGGATATCTTACAAGGACAGGCTCTAATCCCTCGGAGGATTTTTATACGGTTATAGATGAGGGCATTAAGTCGGGAATCCCGACAATTATAGCCGAGCATAGCTTTGTGACTAATTCATCGGATGCATATTTTATGCATGATACAGAGAATATAAGAAAAGTCGGTGTGGCAGATGCTACGGCTGTTGCAGAATATTTTGGACTTTCCAAAAGGACGATAAGCGATGGACAGAGCATAGAGCTTGACAGAAGCTACAGCGCGTATTTTATTCCCGCTAATCAGCGCGATGGTGGGGTGAGCTTTACAAGCTCGGATGAGAATGTTGCACATGTAAGAAGTGACGGACTTATCACGGCTGTCAATGCAGGTACGGCTACCGTGACCTATACATACTCTGACGGAACCAGTGGAAGCTGCACCTTCACAACGAAACCGGTAACGCAGGTCGGTGTGTCAGCCGGAATCAATCCTACTGTATATAGAACGTCCGATGAGATAGCGGCTATTGATAAGAGCAAGATAATTGTCAAGGCAATCTACAGTGATGGAACAAGCAGACAGCAGACATCGGGCTATACGGTGGGCGATATTGACCCATACATGTCCGGAAGACAGTTCGTCAATATATCACATAATGGCTTTAACGCTTCACTTCTTATAAGACTTGATACGACTGCTGCAATAGGAACCTATTCTGATTATTTGTATCAGTTAAAGGGAGATTATTCAGATATCTTCACATTCCCGGAGCTTGTTCAGGTATCAGGTGTTTCCGGCTCACCATATACAAGCAATGGTTTTGAAAACAGCGAAAAGCCTACACAGCAGGAGACAACGGCAGCAGAGACAACAACAAATGAGACGACAGCGGCAGAGACTACAACTGCGGAGACAACGGCAGCAGAGACAACAACTGTGGAGGAGACAGTGTCCGATGAGGAGACTTCACCGGAGATAACCACAATTGAGAAAGAATCAGAACAGACTGATACAATATCAGCGGACGGTACATCGGATACATTATCGGACAGTTCATATGAGCAGAGTTCTGCGCAGAATACATTTACAGATAATAAGGAGAAAAAATCTATGGATTGGATAATAGCGGTTTTAATTGTCCTTATAGTTCTCATGGTGGCACTTATTGTGTTTGCGGTTATGTCTATAAGGAAGAATAACAGATACAACAGAAGACTTGAGCAGAGAGAGAGAAGACATCGTGAAGATGGTATTGAGTATGCAGACACACAGCATTCCGGCAGAGAAAGCGGGAATGGATATAATAAAGGAATAAATGATGAGGTTCCGAAGAGAAAGAAACATTGATTTTTAGTGACTGAATAGGTACATTTTTACCTTATAATGTGCAGTAACATATTGACTAAATGAGCATATAATGGTATCATACCAATGTATTTATGGTAGAGGTTGCACCGATTATGAGTATCCCAGTGGACATGACAGACATGGATGAAGGTGGGAAAAAGGAAGTGGTGCCGAAGCGGGCAGAATGGTCTGTAGACTGTCCGGCTGGGCGCATGGTTAACAGCTGTGCGACTGTCATCATACTTGATTTGATGGAGAGCTACTTGAAGTTTTGTTTGTATCGGAACATACATAGTCCGTTACATGAGATGGAACCTTAAGGACTGGCTTTTCGTCAGTCCTTTTATTTCTTTATGGGAGCCTTATAAGACTACATATAGGCATTTTTAATCATTTTAAATTAATATGAGCATTGTGTACAGGCATGTGGAGCAGTGCGGAAAAGAGGAGAATATGTCATTGTTTACAGGTTCAGGAGTTGCAATTATTACACCGATGAATGAGGATAAGTCAGTCAATTTTGATAAGCTGGGTGAGATTATCGATGACCAGATAAAGAATCATACTGATGCCATCATAATATGCGGAACAACAGGAGAGGCATCAACACTTACACACGAGGAGCACCTTGAATGTATACGCTTTTGCAGTGAGCGGGTTAACAGGAGAATCCCTGTTATAGCCGGAACAGGCTCTAATTGTACAGAGACAGCCGTATACCTTTCTACAGAGGCACAGAAGGCGGGGGTTGACGGTCTTTTAGTTGTAACCCCATATTATAACAAGGCAACACAGAATGGTCTATATGAGCATTACAAGGAGATTGCTGCAAGCGTAGACCTTCCGATAATCATGTACAACGTCCCGAGCAGAACAGGCTGCAATATCTTAGCACCTACCGCAGCTAAGATTTTTAAGGATATAGATAACGTGGTTGGTATCAAGGAAGCTACAGGAAATATATCACAGGTGGCTAAGCTTATGTCACTTACCAACGGCGAGATTGACCTTTATTCAGGAAACGATGACCAGATAGTCCCTATTCTCTCACTTGGCGGAAAGGGTGTTATCTCAGTTCTTGCCAATGTTGCACCACAGAAGACACACGACATTGTTGCAGCATATCTTGCAGGTGACGTAAGGAAGAGTGCTAAGCTTCAGCTTGAGGCAGTTGAGCTTATAGATGCACTTTTCTGTGAGGTTAATCCTATCCCTGTAAAGACAGCAATGAATCTTCTTGGCTGGGAGGCAGGTCCGCTCAGAAGACCTTTATCACCTATGGAGCCGGCTAATGTTGAGAAGCTTAAGACAGCTATGAAGAACTACGGAATATTATAAGAGAAATGGATTTTTTTGAAATATTGGAGGAAAAATACAATGGTTAAGGCTATTATGCATGGTTGCAACGGCAAGATGGGTCAGGTTATATCTAATCTTGCTGCAGCGGATTCGGGTATAGAGATTGTCGCAGGAATTGACCCGCATGATGACGGGCATAACGCTTATCCGTTATACCGCTCAATCTTTGAGTGTGATATACCTGCGGATGTCATTATCGATTTTGCGGCGGCGGGAGCTGTCAACAATCTTCTTGATTATGCGGTCAGGAAGAATATACCTGTGGTACTCTGCACAACAGGACTCTCAGCGGAGCAGCTTGATAAGGTTGAGGAGGCTGCTAAAAAGGTTGCAGTGCTTAAGTCGGCTAATATGTCACTTGGTATCAATACATTGTTCAAGGTGCTTGCAGATGTGTCACCGCTTTTATCGGCGGCTGGCTTCGATATTGAGATTGTTGAGAAGCACCACAGACTTAAGGTGGATGCTCCGAGTGGAACAGCTCTGGCACTTGCAGACTCTATAAATGCAGCAAATGGAAATAAATTTGAATATAAGTTCGACCGCAGCCAGGTAAGGGAGAAGAGAACCGACAATGAGATAGGTATAAGTGCCGTGCGTGGCGGAACCATCGTCGGTGAACATGAGGTAATATTCGCAGGTGAGGATGAGGTGATTGAGCTTAAGCACACAGCTTATTCCAAGGCTGTATTTGCCAAGGGTGCGATTGAAGCTGCCAAGTACCTTGCAGGTAAGCCGGCCGGAAGGTACACCATGAAGGAGGTTATAGGTTAATATGCAGTTAAGCACCTGAATCGTGTGGGATATGCCGATTCAGGTGTTTATTTTTAACAAAATTTTCATCTTTAATATAATTTTTTCCGAACATACTAAGCATATCAGAAGCGCAAAGAGCTCCTGTTATGAATAGATTTGCGTTCAGCCTTTTGCGGCGGAGGCAACAATTATGTATGAAAAGGAGAAAATTATGAAAAAGCTGAAATTATTTCTGATATGCACTGTTATATCGGTAATCGGCGTTTTTGGACTGACGGGCTGCTTCGGCAATGGGAGTAACCAACAGGGAACTGGTAATGGTAACACCAATCAGACAACCACCGGAAACAACAATTCCACAACAGGCAGTATCAACAATGGTTCTAATGGAATGAATAACAATAACACCAACGGAACTAATGGCACCAACGGCAACACCAATAACAATATGAATGGAACAACCAATGGCAATAACAACAATGGAAACACCAACGGCATGAACGATAACAGGGAAACCAACACTGATGGTGACGGCAACATCATAGACGGTGTCGGCGATATCATCAATGATGGATTGGATGAGATTGAGACAGCCATCGATGACATTGACGGCAATAAAGTCAATGGAAACAATTCAAGAATGAGATAAGGTGCTGCATATTGCATGGGGAAAATGCCGGAAATGCTTTCCGGCGTTTTCCTTTTTAAAAATAGCTGAAACTGATAATATACGTTGACAAATATGCGGAATGAACATATTATATATATGTAAATAATGTTCGCCCACCGTTGGCGTCTAATAAATAAATGGCTTGAAAATAAACCCTTTCTCTTTATAAGTGAAAGGGTTATTCTTTTTACAGAAAGGTTACATTCACAGATATAACGCGGCTTAAAAATAAGCTGCTTGAATTGGAAGGGAGATAGACATGAAGGATGGATTTATCAGGGTATGTGCAGCCACACCGGATATCAGGGTTGCGGATTGTGCATATAATGAGAAAAATATTATGAACCTTATGGATGAGGCGTATGAAAAACAGGTTTCGGTGCTGGTGTTCCCGGAGCTATGTATCACAGGATATACATGCGGCGACCTGTTTTTGCAGGACGTGCTGCTTAAGGCGGCGCAGGACAGCCTTCGGCATATAGTCTCGCACAGCGCAGGAAAAAATATGCTTGTGTTTGTCGGTATGCCTTTTATGCACAAGGGGAAGCTCTTTAATGTTGCGGCGGCAATATGTGATGGCAGACTGTTAGGACTTGTGCCTAAGAAGAATATTCCGAACTATTCGGAGTTCTATGAGATGAGACATTTTACACCGGGGATGGATGAGTGCGTTGACACAGCGCTGGGTGTTAAGCTGGGAAGCAGACTGCTGTTCAGATGTGAGAACATAGAGGAGCTTGTAGTGGGTGCAGAAATCTGTGAGGATGTGTGGGTTGCATGCCCGCCAAGCACATACCATGCGCAGGCAGGCGCAACACTCATTGTGAACTGTTCAGCAAGTGATGAGACAACGGGCAAGGATATTTACAGGAGAGCGCTAATCTCGGGGCAGTCAGCAAGGCTTGTGTGCGGATATATATATGCCAATGCAGGCGAGGGTGAATCAACGCAGGACCTTGTGTTCGGAGGACAGAACCTTGTGTGTGAGAACGGAAATGTGCTTGCGGAAACTCGGAGATTCAAGAATGGGACAGCCATAGCGGAGCTTGACTTACAGAGGCTTGTGAATGAGCGCAGAAGGATGAACACATACACCGTGAATACAGACGACGACTATGAGATAGTTGATTTTACACTGGAGAAATATGACCTTGGGCTTACAAGATACTATGCCAGAACTCCGTTTGTGCCGTCGTCCAAGGTGGACAGGGATGTCCGCTGTGAGGAGATTCTATCCATTCAGGCGATGGGGCTTAAAAAGAGGCTGGCACACACAGGCTGCCGTAACGCGGTAATCGGAATATCCGGCGGACTGGATTCGACGCTTGCACTGTTAGTCACTGCGCGCGCCTTTGACAGCCTTTCGATTCCAAGAGAAAATATAACTGCGGTGACTATGCCGTGCTTCGGAACAACGGACAGAACCTACAACAACGCTGTGGAGCTTACAAGGAGACTTGGAGCGGCGTTGACGGAGGTCAACATTAAGGAGGCAGTCCGCATACATTTCAGGGACATAGGTCAGGATGAAAGTGTACATGATGTCACCTATGAGAACGGACAGGCGAGGGAGAGGACACAGATTCTCATGGACATTGCCAACAAATCAGGTGGAATGGTAATAGGAACCGGAGATATGTCTGAGCTGGCACTTGGCTGGGCAACCTACAATGGCGACCACATGTCGATGTATGGCGTGAACTGTTCCGTGCCAAAGACGCTTGTCAGACATCTTGTAAAATATTATGCGGATACCTGTGGGGATTCATCACTCAGTGAGATATTGGAGGATGTGCTTGACACACCTGTAAGCCCTGAGCTTCTGCCTCCGACCGAAGGGCAGATATCGCAGAAAACGGAGGATTTGGTTGGTCCGTATGAGCTGCATGATTTTTTCATGTATTATATACTAAGATTCGGATATATGCCGCATAAGGTATACAGAATTGCATGCCATGCCTTTGAGAGGGAATATGATACACAGACCATATACAGATGGCTTGATACATTTTACAGGAGATTTTTTGCACAGCAGTTCAAGCGCTCCTGCCTCCCGGATGGTCCGAAGGTCGGCTCCGTGGCTGTATCGCCGAGAGGGGACCTTCGCATGCCGAGTGATGCTGTGAGAAGCTTATGGCTTGAGGATTTAGCTTCAATAAATGACCTTAATAAAAGCCGCCAATAAATGACTTTAGTAAATGATTTTAATGGATGATTTTAATAAATGATAGGCAATTGAATATGGCAGGCAGATAATTTACGGCGGGGTGAATTATTTCTTTGCTTTGTCCAGTGCCGTGTCTATGGCATTTATAAGGACAAGGGATGTGTATTTGGCATCGGCGGAATAGGTGATTCCGTCGGTGCTTCCTTTTTCTCTCACCTGTTTTTCAAGCGCTTCAAGCGATGACGAGATGAGAGGGTACATGGTCTCAACAGTCTCAGCGGTATTGACAAGGCGGATGGATTTCACGGTGTCGCTGTCAACTGTGACTGCAAGCTCCATGGTATTGCCGGAGAGTGTTACCGATGTTGTGTACACGCCGGGGCTGAAGGTGCCAAGCGACGCTTCGTCAGGCATTTTCCGGGTGCCCGAGGTTATATGTATTATAAAAAGCACCAGCAGGATGACTGCCAACACAGCGAGCACACAGGCAATAACCAGTTCCTTTAGTTTTAATACTACAATTTTGGTGGAAGAACTCATTATAGGCTCCTTGCACTACTATTTTGTATATATTATGAGAGTACGGCATAAATATGCCAAATATGTTTATATTGCGTTTTACATTTTGATACGATAGTATGATGTTGGGGTCAAAACATGCCAACTTAATGTACGAGTGTATAACGTATTATATTTATGCATATCAGCTCCGTTGTCCGAAGCAAGATGTTCTAAGAACATCTAAGCTTCTCCCAAAAGTCGTGATATGCATAAATATAATACGTTATACACGCCAAGTTTATAGAGCATGTTTTGACTCCGACATCATAGTAGTATTTTAGCATTAATCATGGACATTGGAGGGAGTAAGAATGCACGTAGAATTCCTCACGGGAAGCAGCGGAAGCGGAAAATCGAAAAGGCTTTATGATATATTGCTGGATATGTCGCAGGAAAATCCGGACAAGAAAATATTTCTGGTTGTGCCTGAGCAGTTCACAATGCAGGCACAGAGAAATATTGTTGAGAACAGTCCGGGGCATGGCACGTTCAATATAGATATTGTCAGCTTTAACAGACTGGCGTACAGGATTTTTGAGGAGCTGGGAATAGAGCTGCCGACAGCGATAGATGATACGGGAAAGAATCTGATACTCAGGAAAATCATAGATGAGAACAAGAAGGATTTCAAAATAATAAGGGCTAAGGACAGTCAGGGCTTCGTAAGTGAGATTAAGTCCGTCATATCGGAGCTTTTACAGTATTCTGTCACAGCGGATATGTTAAAGGATGCCTGCGGCAGACTTAGCACCGGCGGTATCAATAACAATGAGAGGCTGAGAAGAAAGCTTGAGGATATCTCACTTATATACAGTGCATTTAAGGAGTATATATCGGACAAATATATCACAACAGAGGAGGTTACGGCTATTCTGTGCAGGTATGTTGACAAGTCGGAGCTTTTAAAAAATGCGGTGTTTGCATTCGATGGGTTTACCGGCTTCACACCTGTGCAGTATCAGCTTATAGAGCTGCTGTTTGACAAGGCGGATACGATGTATTTTACGCTTACACTGCCGCAGGACGGCGACAGATGGCTCTTTGACATGAGTTATGATGAGCTGAGAAGAATCGGTGAATGTGCCGACAGGCACCATGTAAGAGTAAGGCGCATGAATGTCGGGGAAGCGGTGCCATACAGATTTAAGGATTCACCACAGCTTGCACATCTTGAGAGAAACCTGTACAGGGACATGGCGCAGTACGATGGAGAGGCAGACAATATAACCATATATTCGGCACTTGGAAAGAAGGCGGAAGTTTCGTATGTCGCTTCCCGGATAAAGAGCCTTGTTGAAAATGGTCTAAGGTACAGACAGATTGGCGTTATTGTCAGCAGCATGGCCGATTATAAGGAGCTGTTAGCGTCCATATTTGAGGAGAATAAAATTCCGGTATTTATGGACAATAAAAGGTCAATTCTTGCAAACCCGGCGGTCGAGTATATAAGGGCTGCGCTTGCCATAGTGGAGAAGGACTATTCGTACGAGTCCGTCTTCAGGCTGCTCAAGGGATACATGTGTAAGAACAGTGGGAGATTTGTTGACAGTGTGGGGAGCCTTGATATATTTGAGAACTATGTCCTTGCGCTGGGTATCCGTGGACATAAAAAATATACTGAAGCCTTCAGGCGCAAATATCCGTCCAAAAGGGGCATGGATTTAGACGTAATAAATGATATCCGCGTGAAGCTGCTTGAGATTATGGAACCGGTTTATCAGGTGTTCCATGACAAGGACAGCACGGCTGCGGATTATATTGACACCATGCTTCAATTCCTTGACGAGAGCATGGTGTATGAGCAGCTTGAACAGCTAAGGGAACTGATGGAGAAGGAGAATCAGGCCGCGGCTGCGAAGGAATACGGTCAGAGCTATGAGAAGATTATTGCCCTTTTTGAACAGACAAAAAAGCTGTTGGGCGAAGAAAAAATGGGAATCAGGGAGTTTTCGGATATACTTGACGCGGGCTTTAATGAAATAAAAATAGGTATCATTCCTCCGACGCTTGACATGGTCATGGTGGGAGATGTAAAGAGAACGAGACTTGACCATATCAGCGCGCTGTTTTTTATAGGTGTCAATGAAGGGCTTGTCCCGGAGGTCAGCTCCAACCATGGACTTTTTTCGGAGGCGGAGAGGGAGCTGTTAGAGGGTGTACAGCTTGAGCTTGCGCCGACGTCAAGGCATAAGGCATTCATGCAGAATTTTTATCTGTATCTGCTTTTAACGAAGCCGTCACAGACCTTGACCTTCACGGTGAACCGCGAGGGTAAGCCGTCCAAGCTTATCGCCGACATGCTGAGAATGTTTCCGGACGCCGTGTGCATGTCGGACGATTCGCTTGAGCCGACAGAGCTTATATATAACAGTATTGAGGGCTTCAGGTATATATTTTCCAGATTTAACGAGGGAAATGAATTGAATGATACGGAAAAAGCCCTTCTTATGGTGCTCAAAAATGATACAGAATATGCCAGAAAGTACAATGAGCTTGCCTATGCGGCGATGAAGAATGTCACGGAACAGAGGATAACCGAGAATGCGGCGAAGCTTCTGTACGGCGAGAGACTGTCGGGAAGCGTGTCGCGAATGGAGACATTTGCCTCATGTGCATTTTCACATTTTGCGAAGTATGGGCTGCAGCTTGAGGAGAGGAAGCTGTATGAGATAGGAGCTGCGGACCTTGGAACTCTTTTTCATGAAGCTCTCAAGCTATATTCCATGAGGCTTGCCGAGGAAAAGCTTGATTTTGCGAGCGTAGGGGACAAGGCAGGGCAGTACATCCGTGAGGCTGTCGAGTATGCGATGACAGATTACAACAATTCGATATTCTATGACAGCAAGAGAAATGAATACATGAAGGAAAAGATATATTCCATGTTAGAGCGCACGGCGTGGGCGCTTGGAAAGCAGACAAAGGCGGGAAGCTTTGTGCCGGATAAGTTCGAGAAGAGCTTCGTGTTTGAACAGAACGGCATGAAGATAGCAGGTAAGATTGACCGAATAGACATCGCCAGGGATGAGAACACGAGCTATGTCAAGATAATAGACTACAAATCAGGAAAGAGAACCCTTGACCTTGGTAAAATATATGATGGCCTGTCCTTACAGCTCATGGTGTACCTTAACAGCCTTATGGAGGACAATATTCCGGCTGCGGCAATGTATTATAATATTGATAATCCTATAGTTGACTATAAGGCGGGAGCGGATGTCGATGACAGTATTCTGGCGTCGCTGCAGCCGCAGGGAATCGTAAACAGCGACAGCAATATATTAAAGCTCTTAGATAAGGTGACCACATCGGGCAAATCGAGCTATATACCGGTATCATATAACAAGGATGGTTCGCTGTCTAAGACCTCATCCGCCACAAGCACGGACAGGCTGAAATTGCTGGGTGAATATGCCTCAATGAAGCTTGTCCAGTTCGGAAAACGTATCAGTGAAGGTGAGATAGGGGCTAATCCATACCCGGATAGCTGCGATTACTGTCCGTATCAGCTTATATGCGGCTTTGATCCGGCGCGTGACAGCTACAGGTATCACACTAAGCTTAACAATGATGATGGCTGTTATAAAAAATTCAGTGAGGGGATGAAAAAAGATGGCGAGAACGTGGACTGATGAACAAAAAAGAGTTATAGCGCAGAATAATTCCAATCTCCTTGTCTCTGCGGCAGCAGGTTCGGGAAAGACAGCTGTCATGGTTGAGAGAATTATACAGAGGATTCTTGACGAGAAGCACCCGGTGGATATCGACAGAATAGTTGTCGTGACGTTCACAAAGGCTGCTGCGGCACAGATGAAGGAGAGAATCGCTGCGGCGCTCTCGTCCGTCATGCTGTCGGAAAAGAATGAAAAGCGGGTGGTGCTTATAAGAAGACAGCTTGCCCTGCTTGAAAACGCAGTTATATGTACAATTGACAGCTTTTGCAATTATATACTGCGAAATTATTTTAATACCATAGACCTTGACCCATCCTACAGAATCGGTGACGAGGGGGAGCTTAAGCTGTTTATGTCAGATGTAGCCGATGAGGTTATCGAGGAGGCATATTCGTGCGGCGACAAGGCATTTCTTGAGTTTGTGGATGGACAACTGCCGGCTAAGAGCGATAAAAGGCTGTCCGAATGGATTATATCGTTGTACACCTTTTCGCAGAGCCATCCGTACCCTGAGGAGTGGCTTTTGCAGTGTAAAAAATGGTATGACATAACAACTGAGGATGAATTTGAAAATTCGGAGGTTGTTAAGTTTACAAAGGAGCATGTAAAGAATCTTCTAAAGGCTGCGATAGATGAGTATAAGGATGTAATAGAGCAGCTTGCGGACGTTGGCGGCATAGATAAATATGTCCCGGTATTCAGGAACGATTTATCGCTTTTTGAGGCGGCTTACGCTGCGGACAGCTACGGCAGTCTGAGGGAAAAGCTGCAGATTAAGTTTGAGAGACTTGCCAATGCGCCAAAGGATGCGGACGAGGAGCTGAAGGAGCGCGCAAAGGAGCTAAGGGACAGGCAGAAGAAGATAGTGGGAAAGCTTTCCGATGAGCTGCTTGAGTGGTCGGTGGAGGATAACCTTGCCATGATAGAGAGCATGGCTCCGTCGGCGAAGGCGTTCATAGATCTTGTGCTGGCATTTGAGAAGAGATATTCGGAGAGAAAAAATGAGGATAATATATTAAGCTTCTCCGATGTGGAGCACTTAGCCCTCAGGGTGCTGCGCAGGGAGGACGGCTTTACACCTGCGGCATGCGAGTTACAGTCATTATATGAGGAAATATATATTGATGAGTATCAGGACAGCAACATGGTTCAGGAGCTTATACTCACGGCGATATCGCGCGGAAATAATATTTTCATGGTGGGCGATATCAAGCAGAGCATATATAGCTTCCGGCAGGCGGATCCGGGGATTTTTCTGGAAAAATACCGGACCTATGAGGAGAACAATCCGCAGGCTGATAACGTGCTTATATGCCTGCACAATAATTTCCGAAGCAGGGCTAATATCCTCTATGCGGTGAACGATATCTTCCGCGACATTATGCACGCCGGGTTAGGTGGTGTCGAGTATGATACGGACGCAATGCTTGTTCCGGGAAAGGTTTTCCAGCCGTTTGAAAATCAAGGAGCGGAGCCGGTCACACCGAAGGGCGGTTCAGTGGAGCTGCTTTTGTGCCGTATTCCGAAGGATGATGAGGAAGAACAGGAGGAGAAGGAAAAGCGCGAGTATGAGGCTGAGGCGGTAGCCGGAAGGATAAGGGAACTGACCGGGGATAAGCCGCAGATGATATGGGATGATTCCCTGAATAATGGGGACGGCGGCTACAGGGCAGCCTACTATAGGGATATAGTTATTCTGTTAAGAAGCGCCAATTCGGCGGGACATGTGTATGCTGAGGTCTTAAATAACGCGGGGATTCCGGCTGTGTGCAGTACGGCGTATGGATATTTTGGTGCGCCGGAGATAGTTGAGATACTCAATATGCTGAGAGTGATAGATAATCCAAGACAGGATATCGCCCTGGCGGGTGCATTGCGCTCTTATTTCTGCTATCTCACAGCGCAGGAGCTTGCAGTTATTAAGAATTCATCCAAGGATACGGATTTATATACAGCTGTCATAGAATACCGCAGCCATGAGGGGGAGGAGGGCTTTGACACAGAGTTATCCGTCAAAATCGACAAATTCCTTGATTTTGTGGACGCATACAGAAAGAAGGCTTCCTATATGCCAATCCATGAGCTGATAAAAGACCTCATATACGATACGGAATATATAGTCTATGCGGCATCGAAGAAAAACGGAAAGCGCAGGATGGCGAATCTTGACATGCTTGTGAACAAGGCGGCCGAGTACGAAAATACAAGCCTGCACGGTCTGTTCAATTTTCTGCGGTATATTGATAAGCTGCAAAAATATGAGGTGGACATGGGAGAGGCGGACACCATGTCCGAGAATGATGATGTTGTAAGGATAATGAGTATCCATAAGAGCAAGGGACTTGAGTTCCCTATTGTTTTCGTACCCGATATGGACAAGAAATATAATTTGCAGGACACAACGGAGAGAGTTAATTTCCATGTGAAATTCGGTCTGGGTCTGGACATGGTTGACACTTCGCTGAGGCTTAGGAAAAAGAGCTTCCAGAAGCGGGCGATGGCGGAGGGTATCAGGCTCAATTCAATCGGTGAGGAGTTAAGGGTGCTGTATGTTGCACTCACAAGAGCTGTCGAAAAGCTGATTCTTGTAGGCGGAATCGCTGATTCTAAGTATGACAGCTCAATGGAAAGATGGGAGAGAAGGGCACAGACGCACGGCGGAGATTACGGCTATGTGTACACCTATTCCAATTACCTTGACCTTGCGGCACCGGTGTTTTTCAAGAGCGTGACATCGGCGGTGCTGGAGCTTAGGACGGTTACGTTTGGCAGGGGGGATGGAAATGCTGATAGCTTAGATAAAATGCCTGAAACCGGAACGCATGGGATGGATAGCCATGATGTTGTGATAAGGGATACATTGTATGGGGTGGATACAGGCAGCGAGGTACAGGATGGTGTTGTGAGCGGTAGTAATAGCAGTGATGACGGCAATGACGTGGACAAAAACGATGACGGCAATAGAGAGCTTGCGGATATATTCAGAAGCCGTTTTGATTATCAGTATCCGCATGAGCTTTCAACACACCTTCCGGGAAAATTTTCTGTGTCGGAATTAAAGCACCGGGATATAGATGAATCGCAGGACGAAGCGGTACATATCGTACAGAGTGAGCGGAAAAAGCCTGTGCCTGAAGCCGATGGTGATACCAAGAAAAACATGGGAGCGGAGAGAGGTAATGCCTACCACAAGGTTTTTGAGCTGCTCGATTACAATGTGAATCCTGATGAGGACTCCGTGCGTGAGTTCATTCATGGTCTTGTGCTTTCAGGAAGGATGGACGCAGAGTATGAGAAGCTGGTGAGAGCCGGAAAGTATGTTGCCTTTTTAAATTCCAGGCTTGGACAGAGAATGAAAAAAGCGGCACTTTCAGGAAGAATGTACAGGGAACGGCAGTTTATTACCGGATTTCCGGCGAACAGGATAAGGCAGGAATATGAAGCCTGTGATGATATAATAATGGTTCAGGGTATTATTGACTGCTGTTTTGAGGAGGAGGACGGATATGTGATTGTCGATTATAAGACGGATCATGTTGAGCCTGATAATGCGGAGGAAATCCTGAAAAAGAGATATACAGAGCAGCTTAGATTATATGCGGATGCTCTTGAGCAGATAAGCGATGTAAAGGTAAAGGAATGTATCATATATTCAGTTTCAGTTAACCGTGAAATAAAATTATAACCAGCTTGTATGGTCATTTTGACAAATATCTGATATGCTTTTTCTTTCGGTAAATATGGGGTGAAAAATACTCACAAAAAGGAGAAGAGTATCATGTATACGGTGGGCTCGATTATAAAAAATGAGCGGGAGAAACATAAGATATCACAGGAGGAGTTATGCTTTGGAATATGCGCGGTAAGTACATTGTCAAGGATAGAGCATAATGAGCAGACTCCTACCATGGAAAAAGCAATGGCATTATTAAACAGATTGGGGCTTGAAGGGAGCAGGTATCTGTCATTCGTTTCAGAGGATGAGCATGAGTTTTACCGGATAAACTGCGATGTGGAACAGATGCTTGCTCTAAGAAAGTATAAGGAAGCTTATGAATATGTCATGGAGAATAAACAATACATGGATAAAAACAAGTTCAGAAAGCAGTTCTTATGCGGTATTAAGGCTATCAAGCTGTGCTATGAGGACAAGCAGTATGAAACAGCAATCACGATGACAGAGGAAGCAATCAGGTATACCTGTCCGCATTTTGAAAAATCCAAGAAAATAAGATATTTTTTGACCGACATGGAAGTGAATATCATTAATGTGATGGCTGTCTCATATTGGTGGAGCGGAAAAAATATCATAGCCATTAACCTGCTTATGAATCTCACTGATGCACTGCGTGAACAGTATTCGACAATCGGTATTGATAGCTTCAGATATCCTATGGTTCTGTGTAATTTAGCACAATGGCTTAATGAACAGAAAAGATATGAAGAAGCGGATGAATATATCGAAATCGGCCGGGAAGCCTGTATAAAGAGTGGAAAAATGCGCATGCTCCCGTTCTTCTGTTGTTGTAAAGCAGCAGTTCTTTTAAGCATGAACTGCCCTGAAGAGCATATTCTTAGAGAATATATAAGTGCCTATGTGATGTTTAAAAGCATGGGATTATATGACGATGCAATGAAGCTTCGCTCCTATCTGCTTGAACTGTATAACAGGGATCTTGAACATATATGTGCACCTAAGATCAGCAGTTCCACATGATTTCAAGAAAGTTAAAAAAGACTATAGAATATAGAACCATGAAACCTCCTTTTATAGTGTTTTAGTTGATACCGTGGCAGGCGGTACCATGGATTTGTTCGAAGATACTGTACAGAGTGTTTACCCTTGTCCAGTAATATCATAGTAAAGGATTTGTGGTCATAATAACATAGCGTATCACGGTAATTTTTATTTCCGTGATATGCTATGTTATTTATAGAAGGAAAGTAGTATAATCTACTTCTTCTCTTTTAGGCGTTTTAACGCTGCTTCGTTGACTCTTGAATATGAATTGGATTTAAAAATATAGTCATTATAATTTTCCAGATTATAATTTGTCTTAATATAATCAGAGGCAAGCGCCACATTGTCACTGTTGCATGATGCCACTATGAATGCACTTTGATCCCTCATGTAGATAAAGCTTACGTCGAACTGTTTCTGAATGGGATATTTTAATTGTTTAAGATTGACCTTTCCATCAGGGTTTATAAACACGATGAAATATTTATAACCAGATTCCTTTGCACCCCAGCTGTATGCCGCATGAAATGCATCAATTTTTTCTTTATCAGGGAAGGAGCACCAGACGCTTACGTCATATATATTGCTTAAGAAGCTTATTTCCTTCTTTCTTTTATCAATCTCCACAATATGCAGACCTTTTGTCAATTGGTGACGGTCAATATCAAGCTTATATCCGTCCGCCGTGTGGTCGTCATCGGATATTTCAAGACCTGCATAACCTATCATGACAGAGCTGCCTATTGCATGGAGATATTCAATAATGTGAGGATTTTCCCTGACCAGCAGGGCAGCACGCTTGTAAACATCGGGTTCGTAACGTGTAAAGCCTAATTTGTCTATATTTGTTCTCGGATACGTATATGTGAATAATGCAATACATCTTACCTTGTCCGTCTGTGTGAGGCTTGGAACGGATATTTTTTGAATTAATTGGGCAAAGGCATCATTGGTTAATTTCTTTATGTCGGCGTTATCCGTAAATTGCTTTTCCATAACGGTGTCAATGCAGTTTTCAATCTCGACAGAAATCTCTACACCTTTTTCTCTTTCATTGTAATAATATTCGCTTTTACTTCTTTCAACAATGCTCTCTTTCAGGTATTCAGATATTATATCGTATGAAAAAATCTTATCGTAATCAATATCTAAATAGCCGGTAAGCTCACACAGATATTTATTCAATATTTTCCTGCCTGCCGCTAATTTTTCATTAAGAAGTGACAGATACATGTCAAAAAGCTTCTCAGTATCCGTATCCTTGTTTGTGTTTTTAAACAGGTTTACAGTCTGCTTCGCCTGCTTTGTGTACTCACATTTTTCATCACACAAGGCAGCAATATTTATCCCCAGAATAAAAGGAATTGTATTTGCAATGGTATCATACAGAATGGATTTTCCTTTTTTCTTTGCAATAACATGCCATTTTTCGATATTGTCATAATAATATTGTTCCTGATATGAGTACAATTCTTTCTCGTGTTGTTTGTACCGCTCCTTCTTCAGCTGTTCAGTATGCTTGAATGCCAGAATAGGATTCCTTTCCTCACAGGCAATATTATAGGGTGGATATTGACATTCGATTGAGAATCTGTCTGAGTCGATAAAACGATATGTATAATTTTTCGAATCATACGATGAAATAAGGACAGCTTCATAGATATCACCGTACACTTTTGCCATATTTTTATATTTATTATCCGGTTCGCTATCGTAAAAAACAGCATACTTTGCGTTGGGATGTTCCTTTAAAAACATCGAAAACTGCTCTTCGGGTGAGGGAACATCAACATAATAATGCTCCACATATTCGTTGTCCGTGTTTAACGCATAGGACACCTTGGTCCTTTTTCCATCGTGGTAATAATATTCGCCGTATTCATTCGTATATAGAATATAGTAGTATTCAATGTATCCTTCCCGATAAGATTTATATAGACATAATATACCCTTCTTATCTGTATCCTGTTTTTCAAAGCCTGGGTAACACGGAAGGAATGTATAATTGAATTGTACATTATTTTTTTTATCCTTTAATATCATCTTGGAAGTCATTTCTTTCATTTCATACTCATAAAGGGTACATTCAGAATAGCTGTAGTTTTCCTTTTGAAATTTCCTTATAATGTCCTGTGTTTCTAAGTCTGTTATGTTTTTAATCATGGGTATTCTCCTTCAGGTGGTGTCATGCGGTGAGAAAATACATCCGCTGTGCGCTGATAATGTCTGCATTTCTGTGCCAATTATATCGTGATTTCATCACTCAATAATCTCGCCGTTCGTCAAGGGTGAGCAAGCTCCCTTTGACTCTCTTGCGTTTATTATATCATTTATCAGGTGAAATATATAGAAAATGGAGTAAAGGTTTTTGCGAATGTTTCAGGAGATTTTTGAATAATCATTATAGAAAAATGGTGGGTGTTGTGATATGGACAATGGTATTGAAAATCCGGCGAATGATATGAGTGGGCAGGGAAACAGCCAGAAGCTTGCGAACGACCTGAATCTGGCACTTGATATGGGATATGAGCGTGGAGCGGCTGATAGCGGGCTATATACGGGCTATGATTCCGGCAGTAATACCTGGGAGCTTATTGTGAAATATACCGGTGATATACAGTCTGTGGCAAAGAGGTTTGGAGCAAGTGCGGTGGTGCTTCTTGGCGGATATGCCATAGTTACCATGCCACAGGAGTATATCAATGAATTTGCCGATTGTGCCGAGGTTGTATATATCGAAAAGCCGCACAGGCTGTTTTTTTCAGACAGGCAGGCCTTGGAGCGATCATGCGTATACTATGCGTGGAGCGAACCATACAGTCTGGGCGGAGAAGGAGTGCTTGCGGCCGTTATCGACAGCGGAATTGACTGGAAAAACACAGATTTCAGAAATCAGGACGGCTCAACGAGGATACTTAAATTATGGGATCAGACGGTGGCACCTGAAAGTTCAGGGTATGCCCCGCCGGAGGGCTATGTTGTGGGTACGGAGTACAATCGTGATGTGATAAATCTTGCACTGTCTGGGGACGAAGCGGCACTAAGAAGCATGAATTTGTCACGCGACTATTCAGGACATGGAACCTTTGTGACCGGGATTGCGGCAGGAAACGGTCAGGGTATGGCCGGTTCATTGCGCGGGGTGGCATTTGAAAGTGAGCTTATCATTGTCAAGCTGGGGGACAGTGAGCAGAGACAGTTTCCGCGGACAACAAGGCTTATGGAGGCGGTCAACTACTGTATAATGGAGGCACAGAAGGCGGGAAAGCCTGTTGTAATTAACATGAGCTTCGGGAACAACCAAGGCTCCCACGATGGCACCGACCTGTTGTCGACTTACCTTAACGCCGCTTCAGATGTCTGGAAGAATGTGATTGTCTGTGGCAGCGGAAATGAGGCAGGAAACGGAATACATGCGTCCGGCATGCTTAGCGGCAGAAAGGCGGAGAGTGTGGAGCTTGCGGTCGGAGAGTATGAGTCTGGCTTTAATCTGCAATTATGGAAAAATTATTCGGATGAGTATGGCGTGGAGCTTATTGCACCGTCCGGAGAGCGGAGCGGAAATTTGAGGACATACGGGGCGGACAGGGTGAGTCTTGACAATACGCAGGTGTATGTATATTATGGACAGCCGACACCGTACAGCAGATATCAGCAGCTTTATTTTGAATTCGTGCCTGCAGGTGGATATGTCACGCCGGGTGTGTGGAGAATTGTGATGACTCCGGTAAGAATTGTGGATGGAAGATATGATCTGTGGCTTCAGGAGAGTGCAACACTCAATGAGGACACAAGATTTTTCAGCCCTTCGGAGGAGACAACACTCACGGTCCCATCAGCGGCCGGCAAGGTGATAACTGTCGGTGCCTACAACTCAAGAACCGACGCCTATGCCGATTTTTCAGGGAGAGGTTATACAAGAACTAACGATAATATCAAGCCGGATATTGTGGCACCCGGGGTGAATATTGTCTCAACGGCGGTGAACGGCGGCTACACGGTAAGGAGCGGGACATCTATGGCGGTGCCGTTCGTGAGCGGAAGCGCAGCGCTTCTCATGCAGTGGGGGATTGTTAAACGGAATGACCCATATCTGTACGGTGAGAAGGTGAAGGCATACCTTATAAGAACTGCAAGACATCTGCCTGGCGAACCGGTACCCTCTAAGAGAACAGGCTGGGGAGCGCTGTGCCTGAGAAATGTGTTTGGGACAGGGGTCTGACCCCGTGTCCCAGAACTGGGACATGTACCAGACCCCTGTCCCAACCACAAAAAAACAACCGCAGCCCCACATCAGGGCTGCGGTTATTTTTTTATCCCGGCGCACAGGTCATTCCCGACGCGCGGAATGTGCTCATCATAAGTGGCGAATATGACTAATAATACTTCTTGTTTCCCCACAGATTGGACTTTCTCAGCTCCAGATACTCCGCATACGCCTTCTCTAAAATCTGTTTCTCATTGGAAAACTTGAGAAGATGGTACGCCTCATGGAACTTGTAATATCCTGAGTCCTCAAAGAACTCCTCCTTCTGTGGCTTACTGTAGTAGCTGTCTGCCATCATCAGATACCAGTGAACTTCCTTATCAACTACATCTGAAGGCACGGAAAACGTGTACTGGCTTTTACCTACATACTTAATAATCTGGGCTGATACTCCTGTTTCTTCCTTCACTTCACGAAGTGCTGTCTCTTTATAATCTTCGCCTTCCTCGACAGTTCCCTTCGGAAGCACCCAGCCCTCATACTTGTTCTTAAAATTCTTATATAAAACAAGTATCTTTCCTCTGAATATAACCACACCGCCACAGCTAGTTGCCTGTATCACAGCAATCCCTCCTGTATTATGGTGTGTCACATATGACTTGTGTATAGTATAAACCACTTTTCAAACAATATCAATGATTTTTATTGTACCATGCATCAAAAATCTCTTTCGCAACATTCACCGCATATCTGTCCGGTGTTCCGTCCTCGTTGAAGCTCTCAAGCACAACGCTGACTATTATTTCGGGGTCATCATAAGGCATGTACCCGACAAAAAGCGAATGTTCATACCCGGAGGTTCCATACTGCGCTGTACCCGACTTTCCGGCTGCCTCATAAGGAGCCTCAGAGAATACATGTGGGAAGCTCACCTCAATCACCTGCTTAAGATGTCTGGAAAGCATGTCCGCCTCATCCTCTGTCATAATGCTGCCATAGTATTCGTCCCCATCCGAACCATCGTACGAATATACAATCTTCCGGGACACAGAGGGCTGGTCACTCTGTCCCACGCTTGCGAAGATGGTTTTGACAATATAAGGCTCATACAGTGTGCCGCCATTTGCCACAGCCTGCATTATAAGTGCATTGTGAAGCGGTGTTATGAGCGTTGCTCCCTGTCCGAAGCTGGTCTGTATTATCTCCCATTCCGGTGATTCCCCGCCAAGCACATACTGTGAGCGGCTTGTCACAGGTCCTAGATTGTCATGGTAATGTATGTCCGTGTTAAATAAGAGCTGCTGTGCCGTATTAATACTCGTCTCCACCGCCGTGTCAAGTCCCATAGTGATAAAGGCTCCGTTACATGAGTGTGCGAACGCACCATAGGTATCCACACTTCCATGCGCAGTGTGGCCTACACAGGCAACAGAGAGCGTGCCCCTTGTGAATACACCGCTGCACTCATACACAAAGTTCTTAAACCTTTCACCCGCATTACATTCCCTGTAATATGACAGCAGTGTAACGGTCTTAAATGTTGAACCCGGCGGATACAAGCCTGCCACTGCCCTGTTCAAAAGAGGGGCATCGGCATTGGCATCCGTGCCCTCCGTCATAAGCGTGTTAGGGTTGAAATCAGGTTTTGATACCATCGCAAGAACTGCACCGTTCCTGTCCATTACAACAACCGCACCCTTGTTCACTCCAAGAGCCTCATACGCCGCCGACTGCATATCATAGTCAAGTGTCGTGACAACTGAATTTCCCCTATATTTATGGTTGGTAAGCTCTGCATGCAGCTTGTCATCGAACGGCTCACTGCTTCTTAGAAGCTGATAGTTCAACACACCCTCAAGACCCGCGCCTTCGCCATAGGTATATCCGATGATATGTGAGAACAATCTGCCATAAGTATATACCCTCTCAGCTTCACCATTCACACCTTCAACACTTGAGGCAAGCTCTTCACCTGTAGCCGCATATATAGAGCCTCTAAGCGTCTGCTCCTTCATCTTGCTGAGTCTTCTGTTGTAGGTGCTGTCAAGTATGCTCTCATCAAATGACGCAAGCTCGTATATATAAAACCCGCTTATTATAAGAACGAGAAGAAGGCTTCCGACAACCATGCGTGGCGAACGCATAGACCTCGTGCCGCCATTTTTTTCGGATTTTTCCCCAGTATCTCCGCTGTCAGTGCCGTACTTATCAGCTCCCGGAATATCCGCCCTCTCTTCACCATCCTCAGCAGCCTGCGAATTATCCCTGTCATTCCGCGCAGCAATTCCCTGAATAATCGCAATCATTATCATGGAGCTTATAACAGAGCTTCCACCGTAGCTCACAAACGGCAGCGTTACTCCTGTGCTCGGAATGCAGTTGATGGTTCCTCCGATATTTAAAAAGCACTGGAAAATATACATTATTCCAAAGCCTCCAAGGAGCTGTCTGTTGAAGCTGTCCTTATTCTCGGACAGCACCGTTATAATCTCAAGGAACACATTCAGGCATACCATTATCACGATAATGCCGAACAATCCGCCAAACTCCTCTGAAATCGCAGGGAAAATAAAATCCTTTGTGACTACAGGGATAGAACCCGGAAGTCCCTTGGTAAGCCCTGTTCCGAACCAGCCTCCATTTCCGATTGCAAAAATGGACTGTACAAGCTGATAGCCCTTGCCATCTATATATTTGAACGGGGCAAGCCATACATCAACCCTGACCCTGACATGGGATATAACAAAATACGCTCCCACACCTGCCAGTACCGCACATAAACCGCCCATGACAAGATATCTGTGCTTATGTGTGGCATCATAGAGCATGACAATATAGGTGACATAGAAAATCAGCGCCGCACCAAGGTCATTAGAAGCAACCAGGATAAGCACATGCGCCGCCGCGCACAGCGACGTGATTACTATTCTGCCAAATGCTTTCTCACCGCGGAGCATACACGCAATAAACATCACGTATGTAAGCTTGACGAACTCCGACGGCTGAAGTGAAAAGCCTCCTATATTTATTGAAAGGTTAGCGCCGTACACCGTATTGCCAAGTACGAACACCACGCCCAACAGGACAATGCCGGCAACACAGTACAGCACATCAAGCTTAATCAGAAAATGCAGCTTTTCCACTATGACCGGCACCAGCATCAGCACAAATGTACCTGCCCATATCAGCAGATATTGTCTGATAAGCTTATCCGTGTCAAGTCTTGCCAGCATCAGCATTCCCGTACACATAAGAAATGCCATGTCATTCAGAAGAATCCTGTTGCACCTCTTATAAATCATAGGAAATATATTGAGCAGGAAAAAGAAATAAAACAGCTCCATGAACAAAAACACGATAAACAGAAAATCCTGCCTGTTCATAAAGAGAATAACATTCCCAAGCACTGTCATACATATGACTATTATAATCTGAATTATTCCTTTTCTCTGTTTCCCCTGTTCACGCCTCTTTTTATAAAAGACATGTCCCAAAAATCCGTGCAGGCAGAAAACAGCCCCCAGCAATATAAAAACGTATTTTGAGACGGCAGTTACTATATTTATCACTTAATCTACTCCTCTGTTATAATGGCCTCTGGTGTAAGCTTTAACACTGTCGGCATTCATTTTCATAATATTTTCGACCTCATCGGCACCTTCTATGGAAAAAGACAGCCTGAGTGCATCCACTCCCATATTCCTTATCTCATCCGGCTTGTCAAGCAGGTACTCCGGAACACTGTTGTATATAAGATTATAACAATAGCTGCAGCTGTTGAGTGCCGCGAGCTGCTTACCCTTTCTGTCCGTTAGATAATATACGCCCGGTCTGCCGCACGGCTTGTCCTTAGAAGTATACTTTAAGGTGCAGCCTGCCGTAACCATAAGCGGGAGGTAGCCGTACACCAGCTTTTCCAGGTAAATATTCCTATCCTGGACAGAACGGCACAGCCCCCTCAGCTGTCCTGCGTTCAGCTCCTCCGAAAGGATAAAATCATGTATGCCAAGCCTGATATACTCATCAAATGCCGCTTTATTGTAGGTATACACGTTATAATCAGCCACCACTCTGCCCGCATACAGCTCGTACAAGCCCTTTTTCCTTATATAGCCAAGCTCCTCAGGGCTTCTTATGAGCATACCGTCGAAGCCTGCTGCCTTGACATCCTCAAGCTTCCTTTCAAAAAGCGTTACCGCCCTGTCCCTGAAAATATACGGCATTGCCATATAGACTTCTATTTTCCTATTATTGGCGGAAATGCCGGCATTATATTCATCAACCATTCCCTTCATCGTTATAGCTCCGTCTATGCCTGAAAGCTCGGTTGATATATATATTCTCGACACGTTGTTATGAGCTGTTCTTAATACTGCCTCAAGCTGTTCCTTATTCATCACCTGCACAGTGATGTCATGCTGCCCCACCGGGGAATCCCTGCGCTCTGTCAATCCCGCCTTATATGCTGCATTTTCCTGCGCATCATCAGCCTCCGGTACCCCTGCAGTCATCGAAGCCTGAACCTTCATATATTCATGATTTCTCTTATAGACTGATAAGAGCATGCTTTCCAGCTCCTCAAGCGCATTTCTTCTCAGGTCATTCAACAGCCTGACCGGAACAAAAGGGCTTCCCTGTATATCTGTCACTATGCTTCCTTCATCGCTTGAGAATGCTGTCCCTCCAAGCTTCTTCAGCTGCTTTACGACATCCTCCCTCACAGCCGGGCGCTTGTCGGAAGGCTCTAGCACATCGCCATACACAACAAGCTCCTTGTCCCCGGAGAGCAGCTTCAGGCATGCTCTCTCACCGGACTTTAAGAATATCTCCATCCTGACCGGAATTTTGATATCATTGTCAATATATCCTGCCCGAAGCTGCCCTAGAAGCTCATTGTTCCTCGTCCTGTAGACAGCCGCACCATTCTTAGGATTCTTAAGGACTCCCTTAGGCAGTGCAAGCCTTCCGCTCTTTTTCCCTGTCGATGTCGTGTATTCGCTTCCATCCGGAAATTCAAGCACATCACCCGGATTCACCTCCTGTGACAGGATAAGCTCTCCGTTTTTGATATTTCCGACGACGATTCCCTGATGATTCGGTCTGTCGAAGGTCATCATGGACTTATCGTTCTGTGCATAGTAATATCCCTTGCAGAAGCCACCTCTGTTGTACAGATCCATCAGCTGTCTGATATCCTGCTCTTCGACCCTGTAGCCGTCACGCCCCTTTTCAAGGTACATATCCACATATTTTCTGTATGCGTAGGACACACCTGCAACATATTCGGGACTCTTCATTCTTCCTTCAATCTTCAAGGAGTACACACCCGCATCAAGAATATCCGGAACTGCCTCTATTGTACACATATCCTTCGGGCTTAAAAGATATTTCTCACTTATTCCGTTCGCGCTGTAGGTAAGACGGCAGGGCTGTGCGCAGCGGCCGCGATTGCCGCTTCTTCCGCCTATCATGCTGCTGAGCAGACATTGTCCTGAGTAGCAATAGCATAATGCGCCATGGACAAAGCTCTCTATCTCAACATCGACGTTATCATATATATCCCTTATCTCCTTAGCAGAAAGCTCGCGCGCAGGTACAACACGCGCTGCACCCATGTCCTTTAAAAGCTGTGCACCATATTTTCCCGTAATCGTCATCTGCGTGCTGGCATGAAGGTCAAGCCCCGGAAACGCCTCCCTTAAGACCGCAAATACCCCATAGTCCTGCACGATAACAGCGTCAAGCCCCTCCTCATAGTAGGGCTTCACATATTGGACAAGCTTCTCAAGCTCATCATTTCTTAAAAGAGTGTTTACCGTTAGATACACCTTCCTGCCATACAAGTGTGCTGTGCGGATAGCCTTTATAAGCTCAGCCTCCTCAAAATTTCCCGCAAAAGCCCTCGCACCGAACATGCTTCCTCCAAGATACACCGCATCCGCTCCTGCATTGATTGCGGCACGGAAGCACTCATAGGTTCCTGCCGGTGCAAGAACCTCTCTGTTTCCCATATCAATCATATTAATCCTTTCACAATCCCATAAACTATAAAAGGGGCTTCCATACGGAAATCCCCCCCTAATTACTGCTTCTTCGTATCCTTCTGTGCCTCAAGTCCAATAATCATGCTCTCGTAATCCTGTGCATCCTTCTTAAGCTGCGCAATCTCCTCCGCCTGCTTATCAGCCTTAGCCTGCAGGGTGATAAGCTCATGCTTGAGATCATAAATTTCCTTATCCTTGCTCTCAAGATCACCCTTAAGAGTATCCGCCATATTCTTAGCCTTAAAAAACTCATCCGCTATATTCAGCTGGATCATAATGTTCTGAAATTCCAGTGGAAGTCTGTTATAGGATTCCATCTTCTTATGTTCATCTAACTTATTGTCCAGGTATGCTGCTACCTTCTGTATATATTCACGGCTCTCATATCCACTAAGTGTAATAACCCTGCCGCCAATAGCCACTTCTGCTTCATTCTTCGCTGGCATACAATCCACTCCTTATCCTTATAGTATCTGCTAAGCTGTCCCGAACTAAAATACTCTTACAGGTAAATATCACAAATACTTATCCAGTATAGCACACTTCTATCTATAATGTCCAGTTGTCATCACATGAAATCACTGTGAGTATTCTTTTCCTTACGGAAAACCTGATATTGTGTCCCGAAAAATTCATACCATATATCTTTGATAAATCATCGGCGGATTCATCATGCCTGTACCCCGGTCTTGGATCCTGTGCAAGCAGCTCTCTCAGCTCATCGCAGCTGCTTTCCCCAAGCTTAGCTGATACATTCTCAGGAATCACAACCTCAAGCCGGTAATCCTTAACCTCATCCGCAAAGCCGCACACAGCCTCAGGGTGCGAATCGGTGTATGACAGATATGGCTTGATATCGTAAATAGGAGTTTTGTTAAGCATATCAACCCCGGATACGATAAGCTGCGGTCCATCGGTACTATCGGTAATAACCTCCTCAAGCCGTACACTGGACAGTCCCATAGGATTAGGTCTGAACGGCGAACGTGTCGCGAACACGCCCACCCTCTTATTTCCACCAAGCCTCGGCGGACGCACTGTCGGGCTCCACTCCTGTCTGACACTTTCGGAGAACTTCCAGATAAGCCACAGATGTGAGTATCCGTCAATTCCAGCAAGAGCCTCCTCATTGCGGTATTCCGGTTCAAACACTATTCTCCCACGGCACTGCTTTACGATACCGCTCTGCCTTGGAATGCCGAATTTCTCATCAAAATCAGTATAAATATGCGCAATAATCCTTATATTCTCCATACCTGCAACATTCCAATCCATTACTCTTCTATTCCAAAATGCTTATAGCACAGCTGTGTCGCAACCCGTCCCTTAGGAGTACGGTTAATGAAGCCGTTCTGTATAAGATAAGGCTCATAGACATCCTCTATAGTTCCCGCATCCTCACCTATGGCCGCCGCCAGAGTGTCAAGCCCTACAGGTCCGCCCGCGAACTTCTCCATAATGGTGGTTAAAATAAGGCGGTCACTTCTGTCAAGCCCCATCTTATCGACCTCCATCCTGTCAAGTGAAGCTCTCGCGACCTCATAGTCTATCTTTCCGTCATACTGCACCTGTGCAAAATCACGTACTCTCTTTAACAGCCTGTTAGCAAGACGCGGTGTTCCCCGCGACCTGCGTGCCATCTCTGTGGCTCCCTCATCATCAATCTCTATCGCAAGCACATTTGCGGAACGCAGTATAATCTTCTTAAGCTCGCTCTCAGTGTAAAAATCCATCTTGCATATCACACCGAAACGATCCCTGAGCGGCGCTGTCAGAAGTCCCGCCCTTGTGGTAGCTCCTACCAGTGTGAACTTAGGCAGATCAAGCCTTATCGAACGCGCCTGTGAGCCCTTTCCAATCATAATGTCTATCGCGAAATCCTCCATAGCAGGGTAGAGCACCTCCTCAACCTGCCTGTTAAGACGGTGTATCTCATCCACAAAGAGCAGGTCACCCTCCTGAAGATTGCTTAGTATCGCAGCCATGTCCCCCGGCTTCTCTATCGCAGGTCCGGAGGTCACCTTAAGATGCACCCCCATCTCATTAGCGATAACTCCCGCTATGGTTGTCTTTCCAAGTCCCGGCGGTCCGTAGAAAAGACAATGGTCAAGCGGCTCCTGCCTGCTCTTTGCTGCTTCTATATATACCTTAAGATTCTTTTTCACCTTTTCCTGGCCGATATAATCCGCCAGTGCCATCGGACGAAGACTCGACTCTATAGGCATATCCTCTTCCGTAAATTCGGTGGAAATCATCCTCTTTTCCATTAAAAGTTACTCCCTTCCATGAACCTCCAGCTTAAGCATGAAGGTCTTACATAAATGCCAGCTTCTTAAGTGCAGCCTTAAGCAGTGCTTCCGAATCCATATCAGCCCCGCCGTCCACCTGCTTTACCGCCCTTGTGGCATCTGCGGAGGAATATCCTAATGCTGTGAGTGCCATGACCGCCTCCGCTGCAGCCGTATCACCCATATCACTCTGCGGCTCATAGCCTCCGTCCGCCCCGCCATCAAGAACATCCTCTATCTTGAGCTTGTCCTTCAGCTCTATGATAAGCTTCTGGGCTGTCTTGCTTCCTATTCCCGGTGCCTTGGATATTGTCTTAGAATCCCCGGCAAGCACAGCAAATCTCAAATCATCAGGTGACATGGTTGACAATATGGCAAGCGCACCCTTAGGGCCTATACCGCTCACTGTTATAAGAAGCCTGAACACCTTAAGGTCATCCTTTGTCAAAAATCCATATAAGTCAAGCGCATCCTCCTTGACATACAGATATGTATGTACCTTAAGCTCACTTCCTACCGCCGGAAGCTTTGCAAGGATGGAAGCCGGCATCATTATTAAAAAGCCCATGCCATCATGGTCAAGCACGATGGCATTCTCTGTAAGCTCCACAAGCTCACCCTTAATATATGATATCATATTCTTTTCCTACCACTGGTTGATTGCATACATTACCGCAAGTGCAATCTGATTGAAGAGCATATCAGAAAGCTTATTATACTCCTCCAGCTTTCCTTCTGCTGCTGCCTTTGCAGCCGGTCCGTCATTCCATGAGCCCATGCTGCCGAATACATCCGCATTGGAGGCTGCCTCAAATAAATCCCTGTTATGTCCCGGAAGCTCAAGGTGGGTTCTAGGCGGCATGCTTCGCCCCTTCTTCTTAAACTCCTCGAGAATCTTCTCATCATCGGCGGCATAATCAAAGCCGCCTTCCAACATAGCAATGGAGCGGTTAAATACATTAGACCAGCCCTCAAAGCCAAGCTCCTTGGAAAACCTGCTGATTTCCGCAAGTGCCGCCTTAAAAATCTCAGTGTTATCCTTGTATTCAGGCTTACCCGCCGGATGATTCTCCCATATCTTCTCAGTGTATATAATGTGCCAGCCCTTTCTGTCCTTGTCCATGACCCACCTTGGCATCCACATATGAATCACATCATCAGGGTAAAAGCACAGCATGATATTCTGGGATGTATTCACGAAGCCAAGAACTCTTCTGTCCTTAACCGCTGTAGGCGCCAATATCTTGACATCCTCCATTCCATTATACACGCATCTTGCATACCAGCTGTCAACGCCTTCAATCATCTCACCCTTCTGTCCTTCTACCTCAGGAACGAACTGAAAAACCGTTCCACGCTCATAGCTGAGTGGTTCATACTGTATAAATGTCTGTGTATTCAATGCATTCTTAGCAGCCGTAATCACGCTGCATAACTGGAAAACCTCGCCCTTCATATAATAAAAATCCTTTCAAATTCAATATTTTCAATTAAGTCTTACCAAAACACTTGTTTATATAATAACCTCAAAACATTTGTTTTGCAACTATGGGATTTAAAAAACTGTTATTATGTTCTGTTTTCACTCAGGAAAGCATAAAAGCATTCTTACGCCGTGCTTCTTCTGTATAAGCAGCCGGCGGAGATATAACATATTGATTTGCAGCTTTTCCGCACTTTTACGCAATGTCTTTATTGCAGCCTTATAGATTCTCTGATAAAATATATTTATCTGAACACATTACTGAGCATAGATTTTGCAACGAATTATGCCGATAATCCACATAGGATATATTAATCTGTATGACGAATCGAAAGGAAGTGTACATTATGACCCCTGATTCACAGCTTAAGCCTGAATTAATAACCCTTACACAGTACGAGGCTTTACCCGAAGATAAAAGAGCGGAAGTATTTGAAGGCACTGTGTATAATATGGCTGGTCCATCGCAGATACACCAGGCACTATCAATGCAATTATCAAATATCATTTTTAATTATATCAAGAACAAAAAGGGGCAATACAGTGTATTCACTGCCCCCTTCGATGTCAAGCTGTCCGACACCCCGCTTACAATCGTTCAACCGGACATCATGGTTGTCTGTGACAAAAATAAATTAGACGAAAAGCGGTGTAACGGTGCTCCCGACTTCATAATTGAAATCACCTCACCCGGCAATTCATCCGATGACTACATCAGAAAGCTTTATTATTATAAGAAATATGGAGTCCGCGAATATTGGATTGTAGATTCAAAAAGAAAAATCATCACAGTGAATTTTTTTGAAAATAATATAGTGAGCGTCCAGTACCCTTTCGACTCAATTATAAAGGTGAATATATATGACGATCTGTTCATCGATTTTTCGGAAATTTCTGAGGTATTAAGTTTATAAGCATATCAACATAATATGCTTTCAGCACATGATATCAGCTTGAATATATAGATATGAAAAGGCACAATCGTGCATAGCATTCCCCGCAATCTCTCTATAAATAATATAGAGAGATTGCGGAGCTTCATTTTACATCATATATTCTATAAATGCCTTTGAACCTTAGCGTACACAAGCCCTGCCAGAATACCCACAAACACTCCTGCCGCAATGCCGGTCACAATCAGTGCCGGAAAATAACAGAACATCCCCACATTCTCAAATATAATCATCGCCACAAGCACCTGTCCCAGATTATGCGCCACGCCTCCCGCAAGGCTTATACCCACCATCGAAAAACGCCCGCTCTTTTTCAACAGGCTCATGACAAGTATACTTAGCGCCGCTCCCACAAGCGAAAATACTGCGGCAGTCATGTTCCCAAACAGGCTGTTCACAGCTATTATCCGGACAAGGCTCACAAACGCCGCACTCCCAAATCCGTATCCCATAAGCACAAAAAGTATGACACAGTTGGCAAGCCCGAGCTTCATGCCCGGCAGCAGCCCCGGTATCACTATAAAGCTCTCTATGTAGCCCATCACGATTGCCACCGCGGTGAACATGCCGCAGAAGGCGATGCTGCGTGTGCTATGTGGACGATTATTTTTGGTCGCTTCAGTGTTACCATTATCACCTTTCGTCCGCTTATCACCTTCCGGCTCTCTGTAAGCTGCCGGAGCCGCTTTTTGTCCATCATTGTGCAACGCCGTCATACTCGCGCTTTCCCCCTTTAATCGTCACCATAGTCTTATTCGGCAGACATATAATCGTCTGTCCCGACCTGCTTATCTTCCCCTGCGATACACACAGCTTGTCCGGGCAGTCCGCCTCCTCCATCCATACCTCTCCGTCCGCGATGACCACCTTGTTGTGACCATCTATGTCTATCTCTCTTCTTTCTGCCTGCTGATTTTCCCCCGCCAGCAGGCCGCTGTAATATTCCTCTCCATCTACAGTTACAACCACCATCAGTCCATCCCGGCTCCCGTTCCTCTGCACAAAAAAAATGGCACACCAAATGCACAGAGCTGCCAAGAGAAGCCCTGTGCACAGGAGTAAGTCATTTCTGTTAATTGTTGATAGCTTTTTCATTTTGTTCCAATCTTTATTTTTTGTGGCATTGCACACTTTTTAGAGGGTATTGCTTACTTTTTTCAGGGCATTGCCTACTTTTTAGGAGCATTGCTTACTTTTCCAAAATGATAGTTATGCAAATTGAGCTTCACAATATTTTTCAACCATGTCAATAAATCTTTCCTTGTCCCTTTTTCCTCTCCATTAGGCTGCTCCATATAAAACCACTCCTTCTCTGTTTATATTTGCATAAAATGGATAATTATCTAGCCACTTCTTAAAATGTTCTTCATTTTTCGCTATTGGTTTAATATCCAGGTCATGGTCAAGATTGAAGTCAAATGTCATATATGATAATTTTGTACCATATTCCTTCAAATCAAGGTCTGTTATATCAAGAAGTATCATAATGTCGATATCCGAATCCGGGTGAAAATCACCTCTTGCATAGGAGCCATATAAAATTACTTTTCTCAAATGAGAACCATATATTTTCCTTATTTCTTCCACATATTTTTCCATCAGTTTTTTCAATGCGTATGACATAACTTTTCCCCCTTCCAACCATATTTTCAACAAAAATATTTTTCTATAATCATCACATTCATTCCGCATATATTATCTGCTCATAAGTATCACCATAGCGCAATGCACTACATTTATCTTTTATATTATTTTACCACACCTCCCAAAAACTTGCCATTATATTTTACTCAATGGCTCAAATTATAAAATGCATTCACTAAATTCATGCGTCCTTCCCAAGCTTCTCCTTTATCTTAGAAATTCTTATCTTCCACGACACATACCGCGCCACCCAGATGACAACAAAAATCAGGAAGAAAATTCCAAAATAGCTCAGCACGCCTCTCACAGAGTGCTCCATCCACTCACATATATAGGCTACCGTCATCATTATAGCTGTAATTATCACGAAATATATACCCGTCTGCTTTAAAAGGCTCCACTCATCCTTCTCCCATATCAATGACGCAGCGGAAAAGCCGGCTCCAAGAACAGCACTTAGTATCGTCTGGACAATCACTGCCACTAGTTCATTCTGATAACGCTCCACAAGACTTGGCACACACGGATAATACACGCCATCGCCTATTGCCGCAGATATGATTATTGTTATAAGATAGCTTATCGCTATTCCGACAGTCAATCCCACAAAAATTCTTACAAATATTCCTTTTTTCATTATAGCCACCTCACAGTCCCAATATCTTCTTAATTTTTGAAACATACCTTCTGGAAACGTAGCTCACCTGCCTGTTCGACATTTCCATGCAGATAGTTCCAGCAAAACTAAGGTCAATGCTTCTCACTTTTTTCAGGTTCACAATCTCCGAATTGGATATTCTGACAAACCTTCCCGCATCCAACCGCTCCTCCAGCTCATATAGCCGCAGTCTTAACTGGTACAGCCCGTTTTCCGTCACGGCGAATATCTTTCCGCCCTCCGCATACAGCCGTATGAGGGAGTCCTGCTCCAATATCTCAACCTTGTCATCCTTTGTGCCCGAAATCACTGTTGTCATACCATTCAGCTTCTCTATGAAATCGACAATTTTGCTCACTTCCTCATTCATTTTCGGTGTGACAATAAGTGCCTCCGGCTCCGACACATTCGTATCAATCTTGATATTAAGCTTCATATCCTGCCTCCTTTCTTGTCTTGTAGTATAACTGTATCTAAATTATAATCCACCGTTTTGACATGGGTGGTCATTTTTTTGCAATACATGGATAATTACCGAAATAAAAATATCAGAGCCACAATATGTCATTACACATATCACAGCTCCGATACCACGCAACATTATACACTTATACTTGTATGCTTATAATTTTATCCAATGTTAAATCAATTCTGAATAAGCTTTATTACCTTCTTAGGACACTTCATCGCACACTTGCCGCAGCCCTTACATTTCTCATAGTCAATCACAGGGATATTTCCGTTCATGGTAATTGCACCGAAAGGACATTCCTTCGTGCAGAGGGTACAGCCGATGCAGCCTGCCTGGCAGGCATCCATTACCGGCTTGCCCTTTTCAGGTGAATTACATGCGACAGTCACAGTTCTCTTTCTCACCGGGCATAGTGCCATGAGCTGCTTAGGGCAGGTGACGACACAGCTTCCGCAGCCGACACATTTTTCTTCATCCACAACAGGAAGTCCGTTCACTATTGTTATAGCGTTATACGGACATGCCTTTTTACAGCTTCCATAGCCAAGACAACCATAGGAGCATGCCTTCGCTCCGCCGCCCTGCATCTGTGCCGCAATCTTACAGTCCTCAATTCCTGTATAGGTGTAGTTCGACTTAGCCTTGTCGCAGTCACCTGAGCACTTCACATAGGCAACCTTCTTCTCAGAAGCCTCAGCCTCAACACCCATAACAGATGAGATGACAGCTAAGTTCTCCTCGCTGCATCCGGCACATGCATTGACAGGCGCCTTGCCCTCAACAATCGCCTTGGCGCAGGCATCACAGCCTGCATAGCCGCAGCCGCCGCAGTTATTTCCCGGAAGCTGTTCACGGACAAGAGTCTCCCTCTCGTCAACCTTGACCTCGAACTTCGCACCCGATACGCCGAGGAAGATTCCGATAATGATTCCCAATATACCTACGACAGCCGCCGCAATCAATACTCCGTTCATTGCCGCACCTCCCTAGATAATTCCGGAAAAGCCCATGAAGGCGATAGCCATAAGTCCTGCTGTCACGAGGACTATAGGTGTACCCTTGAAGCTCTCCGGAATGTCGTTGTACTCAATGCGCTCCCTCACACCGGCGAGAATAACGATTGAGATTGTAAAACCTACAGCGGTTGCAAAGCCGTTCACTACTGACGGAAGAATACCATAATCCTTCTGTACATTTGTAAGTGCAACACCGAGCACCGCACAGTTGGTTGTGATGAGCGGGAGATATACTCCGAGAGACTTATACAGTGACGGACTGCTCTTTTTTAGGAACATCTCGACGAACTGTACAAGTGCCGCAATCACAAGAATGAAAACGATGGTCTTAAGATATTCAATATGTAAGCCCACAAGCAGGTAATTATATATTATGCTTGTAAGAAGCGATGATATCGTGATAACGAAGATTACCGCCCCTCCCATGCCTGCTGCCGTATCTGTTCTTTTGGAAACTCCAAGGAAAGGACAGATACCAAGAAACTGGCTGAGCACAACATTATTTACAAGTGCTGAGCCTATCGCAATAAGAATTAACTCCTTCATCAGCCTTCCTCCTTCTTAACAGTGCTTTCAGCCTTAGAAGCACCTTCATTCCGGCTCTCCGCAAAGATTCTTCCGCCGCACATCATGTTGGTACATGAAGCACAGCCGCCATCCTTGCATATCTGAATATCCGAATACTCTTTTTTCTTCTTATTCTTGAACTTGTTCTGAATGGCGACAAGTGCGGCAAGAACGAAGAACGCTCCCGGAGGAAGAATGAATATAATCATAGGCTCGTATGAAGCCGGCATGATATGAAGCCCGAATACAGTACCCGCACCGATTAACTCTCTAAATGCGCCAAGAACCGTAAGACCGACCGTAAAACCAAGTCCCATTCCAAGTCCGTCGAACATGCTCGGAAGAACCGGATTCTTGGAAGCGTAAGCCTCGGCACGTCCTAAGATAATACAGTTAACCACGATAAGCGGGATGTATATTCCAAGTGCATCGTAAAGTGACGGTGGACAGTATGCCTGCATGAGGAAATCCACCACCGTAACGAATGTGGCTACAATTACAATGAAAGCCGGCATTCTGACTCTCCCCGGAATAACCTTTCTGAGCATGGAAATCATAATATTCGACAATGTGAGCACTGCCGTTGAGGCAAGCCCCATTCCAACACCGTTTATAGCTGCTGTTGTGACCGCAAGCGTAGGACACATACCAAGCATAAGCACGAATGTAGGATTCTCCTTCACAATGCCGTTATAAAGACGTTCAACACACTTATTCATTTACGGCACCTCCTTCCATAGCGCCCATTAAAATGGAGCTTTTCTGCATTGCCCTGTATGCGGCAAGTGCAGCATTTACGCCATGAGTCATTGATCTGGTTGTGTATGTTGCTGATGAAATCGCATCAATCTCATTGTCTGCCTGCTTATTTGTCTTAGTGTAGGCAAATTCATCCGTTGCGACACCTGTGAACTGTCCGAGGAAGCTGTCGCTCTGTGCGTTCATTCCCAGTCCCGGTGTCTCGCTGATTGAGAGAATCTCAACTCCCGCAACCGTTCCATCGACAAGTATGCCGACAGACATCTGTATGCTTCCGCCGTAAGCCTCAGAGTTGGTGATGGTCATGACAAAACCTGTAACTTTTCCTTCCGAATCATAGGCTGTCACAAGTCCGTCAAGCGTGTTGGCTGTATTGTCTCCGAGTTCTGCCGCAAACCCCTGCGAAAGTGCCGTCAGCTCATCAGCACTCCACTCATCAAAGCTCATCTCTGAGACGATACTGTCTGCAGCACCTTCCGCATCCGTTACCATGTCAAAATATTTGTAAAAAACAGCCTTATATGCTTTCTCTGTCTTAGCCTTCGTCTGAGCCTCGATAGGTGTCTTGGTAATACTGTAGACACCTCCAAGAAGCAGTCCTGCGATAAGTGTTATCGCAAAGAGGACAAGCGTATCTTTGACAATTCTTTTCATCTACTTATCCTCCTTCCCGGCTTTTGTGCTCTTCTTCACTATGCCGAATGCTGTAGGAGCGGTAAGCTTCTCTATAATCGGCACTAAAAGATTGGAGAAGATGATTGCGTAGGAAACACCCTCCGCCGAATTTCCCTGAAAACGGAATATTCCGGTGAGGATACCAAGAATAATACCGAACACTATCTTGCCATTCTTTGTTATAGGGCTTGTGACATAATCGGTAGCCATAAAGAACGCTCCAAGCATAAGTCCGCCGCCGCAAAGCTCCGCCGCAAGATATGTAAGGTCGAAGCCTCTCCCGCCAAACAGAAGTGTATATACCGCAAATGTCGCGATGTAGGCAAGAGGTATTCTTATGGAGATGACCTTTCTTATAAGAAGATAAGCCGCTCCGATTAAGATTGCTATAACCGAGGTCTCACCGATTGTTCCGCCTATGGTTCCGATGAACATTGAGAGAACATCGACCTCACCGCCCGCCTTTAACACTGCAAGAGGTGTCGCAGATGAGACTCCGTCATAGACAAAGTTGGTCATGTGCCCTGCAAAGGATATGAGCAGGAAGCATCTCGCCGCAAGCGCAGGGTTCATAAAGTTCTGTCCAAGTCCGCCAAAGAGCTGCTTTACAACAATGATACCAAAAAGGCAGCCGAGAATGACAAGTCCTACAGGCATCGTCGACGGCATGTTAAGTGCAATGAGAAGTCCTGTAACAGCCGCACTCAGATCAGCTATTGTGATGGGCTTTTTCATCAAAAATTCGTAGGCAGCCTCAGCTCCCACGCAGGAGAGCACGGACACAGCAACTATGAGTGCCGCCCTCCAGCCAAAATTATAAATTCCGAATATCGTTGCCGGAAGAAGTGCTATGATAACATCAAGCATTATCGTCCGGGTTGTCGTCTTATCACTCACATGTGGTGATGATGATACATAAGCCATACCGATTCTTCCTCCTATTTCTTCTTTCTTCTCTCAGCCATTACCATTTTTCTCATGGCCTTGATTGACTGTGTGAGCTGTCTTTTTGCAGGGCAGATGTATGAACAGCAGCCGCACTCAACACACTCCATACCGAAGCTCTCAACAAACGCATCCATCGCGCCACGCCTTGCAAGTGTCGAAAGCTTGGCAGGCAGAAGATTCTCAGGGCATACCTCGCCGCACCTTCCGCATCTTATACATGGGCTTTCCACCTTATCCTTGACAGTGTCATGTGTGAACGCAAGTAAGGATGATGTATTCTTAGTCACAGGAACATTAAGGCTGTACATTGCAAAGCCCATCATCGGTCCACCTGAAATCATCTTCTCCGGCTCACTTATAAAGCCTCCGGCAGCCTCGGCAATCTCAGTGTACGGTGTTCCCACATACACAAGAAAGTTTCTCGGATTCTTGACTGCATCACCGGTAACGGTAACGATACGCCTTGTCAGAGGTCTTTTCTCCATGACGGCATTATAAATTGACACTATTGTGTCTACATTATGTACAATACATCCTGCATCCGCCGGAAGCATGGATGAATTAATCTTTCTTTTCGTCACCGCATATATAAGACAGCGCTCACCACCCTGAGGGTATTTGGTTCTGAGAGTATCTACAACGATCCTGTTCTCCCCCTGGGTCTTTTCCTGTAAAAGCTTTATCGCATCCGGCTTATTGTCCTCAACCGCAATGTGACCTGTCGCCTTCGGGAATATCCGGAGCACAATCTTAAGCCCCTTTATGAGCTTATCCGTCTCCTCTAATATTCTGCGGTAATCAGATGTAAGATACGGCTCGCACTCCGCAGCATTCACAATAATGGTGTCTATATCCCCCTCATTCTTAGGGCTTAGCTTCACATGTGTGGGGAAACCTGCACCACCCATTCCTACAACTCCTGCTTCCTTGACAAGCGCTCTGATCTCACCTGCCTCAAGCTCCTCTATCTTCTTAGTCTGCGGTTCAGCCTCAACAGCCTCATACAAGCCATCATTCTCCACTATAATCGCATTAACCTTCATTCCGGTAGCTGTAAGTCTCGGCTCTATGCTCTTTACCGTTCCTGAAACAGATGAATGGATATTGGCAGATATAAAAGCCTGCCCCTCCGCAATCTTCTGTCCCATAAGCACCCTGTCGCCCTTCGCAACAAGAGGCACAGCCGGAGCACCGATATGCTGTGACAGCATAAAAACCAGCTCTTTTCCGGGCTTTAGTTCTTCGATTGGTGTATCCTTAGACATTGCCTTGCCATCAAAAGGATGAACGCCGCCTTTAAACGTCAACACCGACATACATATTCTTCCTCCTTTTTGTTCTGTGTGCCCAGGCCATCGTTCAACTCCGCCTGCAGCACAAATTCAATCAGATTGAATTATCAGAATTATTATATAACAATTGTATGCAAAAAATATAGTCTAAAATTTAACAAAATACTTTATTTAATTAACTTTGGAAATAATATACAAAATAATTTTATATTTTTGTGCTTTTTTTCAGCTCATATTGTATGTTATAATAGTCAAAGATTTACATGGCTTTGAAAAAAGAAGATTGTTTTGCCAGGAGGTCATCCGCAATGCTCTGTATAACGAAGGAATTAGACGAAAAAATCGAACGAATTGAATATACGGGATATGAAAAGGACGAGGTTGTATTCTTTGATATAGAAACCACCGGGTTTTCACCTGAAACGACTGTTTTATATATGATAGGCTGCATATATTGCCAGCAGGACAGGCTCATCTGTACCCAATGGTTCGCGGAAAACAAGGACTCACAAAAGGAAGTCCTTATAGCATTTATGGAATTTATCAGTAACTATAAGCTGCTGATATGCTACAACGGCATGGGCTTCGATATTCCTTATCTGCAGAAAAAATGTCACATGTACAGGCTTTCCTACAATTTAGAGCAGTCAAGGGTTCTGGACATTTACAAGCAGATACAGCCATTCCGCTCAGTTTTGCATATTCCTAATCTGAAGCAGAAATCCATAGAGTTATTTTTGGGAATCAACCGTGAGGATAGATATAACGGTGGTGAACTGATAGAAATATATTTAAAATATCTTGAAAACCATTCAGGTGAATATATGAATCTTCTTACGCTCCACAACCGTGAGGACCTCATCGGCATGACCAGGCTGTTGCCTATGCTTTCATATAAGCTTACCTGCAATGGTGGTTTTTACATTGAAAATATACAGAAAATATCATACAACAGCCCTGACCGTGCACCGGGAACCGAGGTTACTTTTCTGCTGCACCTTTCCTGCTCGGTTCCAAAGCGTATCTCCTTCGGAAACGAATCAGCCTTTTTTTCAATGTATGATGCGGCAGCTGCCCTTACGGTAAAAGCCCACACCGATGAACTTAAATTCTTTTATCCTAATTACAAGGATTATTACTATTTACCACAGGAGGATACCGCCATACACAAAAGCGTAGCCTTCTATGTCGACAAGAACTTTCGGACAAGAGCCAAGGCTGCCAACTGTTACAGCAAAAAAACAGGCTGCTTTCTGCCGCAGTACGACGAAGTAATCACGCCATATTTTAAAATTGATTACTATGATAAAATAACGTATTTTGAATTTACGGATGATTTTAAGAGCAATAATGAGTCCGTCAAAAAATACATATTACATATCATAAACAGCATTATCCGTCAATAATAATGGGACACGGAGTCAGTATCCGTGTCCCATTATTCCTATTCCGGCTTTTTATAAAAGAATGAACGCTCCGATATATATCCAAGCTCCCTGTAATTGACTATCTGCTCAGTACTTCCTACGAACAGTGTTCCGCCCGGCACAAGTGACTCATAGAATCTCCTATATATGCCATCCTTCGCTTCCTCTGTAAAGTAGATGACGACATTACGGCACACGATAAGATTAAGCCTTGCAGGATAAGGGTCCTTTAACAGATTGTGCTTTTTAAATTCAACGCACTTCTTCACCTCATCCTTAATCTGGAACGAATTATCCCCTACCTTTGTGAAATATTTCGTCTTGAACTCATCCGGAAGGGCATTAAGGCTCTGCCCACGGTACAGTCCCATACGCGCCTTATCAAGCACCTGCTCATCAATATCCGTTGCTATAATCTTAATCCGGTTAAGCGGCATGAACTTAGAAAGCAGCATCGCAAGCGAGTATGGTTCATCGCCTGTAGAGCATGCCGCACTCCATATTCTTACACCGCTTCCATACTTCTTAACCAGCTCAGGAAATACGTCCGACTCAAGAATCTTCCATTGCTCCGGATTTCTGTAAAACTCGGACACATTGATAGTGAGATAATTGACAAACTCCTCAAAAAGAGCCTTATCCTTCTTAATTGCAGCTATGTATTCGTCATAACCGGGATATTTATTCTTGGCAATCAGTGTGTCGATACGTCTCTTCATCTGACGTTCCTTATATGAATTCAAATCAATACTTGTAAGGGCATACACATTTTTCTTAAAGCCCTCGTAATCATTTGCCATTCCAAACACTCCTTTATCGGTATAATATTACACAATAAACGCCACACTCCATGCAAATAATATCACAAGAAATGTGGCGTTCAAAGTCATAAATTACTGCTCGTCCTCAGCCTTATCCTCATCCTTAGCAGGTGCAAGTAAAGCCTTGATGCTTAAGCTGATCTTCTTGGACTCAAGATTAAAATCAACAACCTTAGCCTCAATCTCCTGACCAACCTTAAGTACGTCTGATGGCTTATCTACATGCTCTAAAGCAATCTGTGAAACATGGAGAAGTGCATCGATACCCGGCTCAAGCTCAACGAAAGCACCAAAATCTGTCATTCTGGCAACCTTTCCCTTAACCACATTACCAACTGCATACTTCTGCTCTGCTGTAGGCCATGGATTAGTATCCTCAAACTTGAGTGAAAGTGCAATCTTGTCACCCTGAATGTCCTTAATGAAAGCCTTGACATGATCACCAGGCTTGAATACCTTCTTAGGATTCTCAATTCTTCCCCATGACATCTCAGAGATGTGAAGAAGACCATCCACTCCGCCGATATCGATGAATACACCGAAATCAGTAACATTCTTAACTGTTCCTTCAACTGTCTGTCCAACAGAAATCTTAGAAAGAACTTCCTCCTGGCGCTTCTGCTTCTCAGCAACTAAAAGCTGCTTGCGGTCACCGATGATTCTTCTCTTAGCTGTGTTGAACTCAGTGATAACAAAAGAAATCTCCTGTCCGGCATACTTAGAAAGATCCTTCTCATAGGTATCGGATACAAGGCTTGATGGAATAAATACTCTTGTCTCCTCAACTACGACTGTAAGTCCTCCGTTAGTAACCTGTGAAACCTTAGCGGTAAGAACTTCCTTATTCTCGAAAGCCTCCTCAAGTCTCTTCTTTCCATTCTCAGCAGCAAGTCTCTTATATGTAAGCATAACATATCCATCGCCGTCATTAACCTTAAGAACCTTAGCCTGCATCTTATCGCCCTCGTGTACGAGAGTGGTTAAATCAACGTTAGATGTGTTTGTGTACTCATTTCTGGTGATTATACCATCAGCCTTATAGCCAATGTTAAGTATAATCTCATCTTCCTTAACGCCGATGACTGTTCCTTCTACGACCTCTCCTGTTCTGATTGTTTTTAAAGATTCTTCTAACATCTGTTCAAAACTTAAATCTGACATCTCGTTTGAACCTCCTCAATAATATTCTTTGGGGTTGATGCCCCGGCAGTAATCCCTATTCTTTGCATTCCCCTTATTGCGGTGTAGTCTAAGTCCTCGGCAGTCTGAATATAATAGGTATTACTACATTCCTCCTTGCAAATCTCAAACAATTTCTGGGTATTGGAACTGTTCTTTCCACCAATGACAATCATGGCATCTACCTGTGAAGCTATCTGTCTTGCCTCGGTCTGCCGAACTTCAGTGGCGTTGCAAATCGTATTTAAACATTTTATATCATAACCCTTTTTCTCGAAAATTTCAACTATTTCTTTAAATTTCTTTAAATTAAATGTAGTTTGTGATACAATGCTTATATTTTTTGCCAAAATATTCAAATTATTAGCCTCTTCTATGCTGCCAACCACATAGGTATCCTCACCTGACCATCCGCGTATTCCCCTGACCTCAGGATGTGCGGCATTTCCGACAATTATCACCGTACGTCCTGCCTTCGATTCTTCCTCGACTATTCTGTATATTTTGGACACAAAAGGACATGTCGCATCCTCTATCTGCATGCCGCACTCCCTAAGTCTGTCAAATTCTGCGCGGCTTGCCCCATGTGCGCGCACAACAATCGTTCCTTCAGAAAGCTGTGTCAGGTCAGTGTCCTCCTCAACAACCTTTACCCCATGCTTTTCTAAATCAGCCACTACCTGCTCATTATGAATTATTGGTCCATAGGTATATACATGCTCCTTATCCACATTAGCATATACCTTCTCAACAGCTCTCTTTACTCCAAAACAAAAGCCCGCTGTCTTTGCAACTATCACTTCCATCTATACACTATATTCACTTTCCCGGTCATACCGATTTATCTATTATTACCACACATTTGTCATTGGCTGCTTGCACTTCTTTTTGTATTATAACCAGCCATTTTCATACTTATACCGCTGCATACTGCAAGCATTGCTTGCAGTACTGACACCAATAAGTAGTTTGAAAGTTTTTCTTTCAAACTTATTACATCGGAGCTTTATTGTGTTCCCCGTACTGATTATTTTCTACTTTACCGCATTTCTGAAAATGTTCATTATCGCTTCCGTGACCTGCTCAATGTTCATATCCGAGGAGTCGAGAAGCACCGCATCCTCAGCCTGCTTAAGCGGAGAAATATCCCTGTGCATATCATTGTAATCTCTTTTTTCGATATCCGCCTTTATAACTTCAATATCCTGCTTCTCGCCCTTCTGTAAAAGCTCGTCATATCTTCTCTTCGCCCTCGCCTCAACACTCGCCGTAAGGTATACCTTGGCTGTCGCAGCAGGAAGTACACAGGTTCCGATATCCCTGCCGTCCATAATGACGTCCGTTCCCTTTGCAAGCTGTCTTTGAAGCTCCACAAGCTTGCTTCTCACGGCAGCATATACAGCTACGGCACTCGCCATTGTGCCGACCTCCTCCTGTCTTAAGCGCCCGGTGACATTCTCACCGTTTAAGATGACCTGCTGTGCGCCGTCCTCATAAGTAATCTTTACGTCAACATCGGCGCATGCCTTAGACACTGCCGCCTCATCCCTGCCGTCAATGCCATTGTCCACAAAATATATAGCCATCGCGCGGTACATAGCCCCCGTGTCTACATATATAAAGCCAAGCTCCTTTGCAACTCTCTTTGCTATTGTGCTTTTTCCTGCTCCGGCAGGACCATCTATTGCTATGCTGTATGCCATTTTGTTTTCTCCTTCTATTCTTTTTATAATTTCTCTGGGTACATTCTAGCATATATGCCAACCCATGCCCTTATTTCAATAATTTTTATGTGATTTGAAATGTTTCGTGGGTATATAACTCTTATTTCTTTGTTTTATACCCTTATTTTATACTTTACTGATGATTATAAGGGCATATTTTGATTTATCAGGCTTCTATACCCATATCCACATTTTTTTCTATGTGTTTTTGACACTTTCCGGGTATATTTTGATTTTTTTGATTTCCCTGCCCAGCCTGCCCGGATTCAAGCTGCTCCATCACTGTTCTAAGAGTTTTTCTAATTTCATTTGCAAAACTGTCTCACACGCTCATTCCGGCAAGGTGCCCCGTTGACCACGCAATCTGCAGGTTGAAGCCCCCTGTCACCGCATCAAGGTCTAACACCTCACCGGCAAAATAAAGTCCGCCGACCTTCTTAGATTCCATCGTGGAAGGGTCTATATCCCTGACGCTCACACCACCCTGTGTGATTATTGCCTCATTGAACCCTCTGAGTCCTGTGAGCGTAAACTCAAGATTCTTTATCGTGCCTATGAGTCTCAGCCGCTCCTCACGGCTGATCTCATGTACCTTCTTGTACTCGTCTATTCCGCTTCTTCTGATTACAACAGGAATAAGTGACTTAGGGAGCAGCTTATCAAGTGCGTTGTTGAAATTCTTATTCATGAATTCATCAAAATCCCTGAGCACACGCGCATCAAGCTGCTCTGTGTCAAGCCCCGGCTTTAAGTCTATCACCAGTCTCAGCGGATGGTCCTTGATTTTCTTAGCCACATAGCTGCTCGCGCTGAGCACGGTAGGTCCGCTCACACCGAAATGTGTGAATAAAAGCTCACCAAAATCCTCATAGAGCTTCTTTTTGCCGTCATATATCGTCACACCGGAATTTTTTAGTGCAAGACCCTGAAGCTCCTTCACATCCTCCTCAGCGACATTGAACGGCACAAGTGCCGGACTGAGCGCTGTCACATTGTGCCCTGTTCTCTGCGCAAATTCATAACCGTCACCTGTTGAACCGGTTGTAGGATAGGACACCCCTCCGGTCGCAACGATAACCGCATCCGCAGGATATACCTTGCCGGAAGCGCACCTGACTCCGGTTACAGTGGTGGCAATGGCTCCGGCGGCAGCTCCACATTTTCCGCTATCAGCAGCATCCGCGGTGTCATCTGTTTTATCAAAGGTTCCTGTAATTATTTCTGTCACCGTGGTATCATATTCAAGCTTCACACCAAGCTTCTTCATTATTCTCACAAGAGCAGCTATGACATCCCCGGCCCTGTCACTTACCGGGAACACTCTGTTGCCCCTCTCAACCTTCGTTGCAAGCCCTGCAGTGTTGAGCATAGCCACCACATCATCATTAGTGAAGCCATAGAATGCACTGTACAAAAACTTCTTGTTGGTGACAACATTGTTAAAAAGCTCCTCGACATCACAGGCATTGGTGATATTGCATCTGCCCTTTCCTGTTATGTAGATTTTCTTTCCCGCCTTCTCATTTTTTTCAAGAACCGTCACCTGATGACCGTTTCCTGCCGCCGCTATCGCCGCCATCATTCCAGCCGCCCCGGCTCCGATTACTATGACATTACTCATATATCCTTACTATCCTTTTCCATATATTTATCTGCCGATTATACCGCACAATCAAAAAACACCACAACCTGCATATTACCCATATCATTGCCATTTTTCCTGTGCAACAAGCCTTTTCTTAATCTGTACATTTATTGATATTTCCCCAATCCGCCAAAGCCCTTCTAAATCCTCAAATATAAATCTATACCCAGGCTATTCCTCTATTTTCCTCAGCGACTCAAATAAATCCTCATCAAGCTGATTGATTTCGTCATTATTGTACACCTGATAGTCGCTCCACACCCTGTTAAGCTCCTCAAGCTTCTGCACCACACGCTCCTTGTTCTTCATGCACAGAGCCACTATCAGGGCATTTATAACGCTCATCGGTGCGACAAGTGAATCCACGATGGAGGTCATATCGCTTCTTGCCAGCAGATTGCACGAGGAATAGAGGCTCATAGGTGAATTTCTGCTGTCGGTGATGGCGATTACCTCTGCGCTCTTGTTATTAGCGTACTCCATGCATTTGAGCGTCCTCATGGAATACCGCGGAAAGCTTATGCCGACAACAACATCCTTTTCATTTATCGGCAGCATCTGTTCAAACATCTCCGAAGCGCTGTTGGTGGTCACCATGCGGACATTATCATTTATCATTCTTAAGTAAAAGCCAAGAAATTCCGCAAGCGGAGCACAGCTTCTCACACCGACAATGTATATATGCCCGGCCGAATTGAGCATGTCGACCGCCAGGTCAAACGCATCCGGCTCAATAGTCTCCATGGTAAGTCTTATCTTCTCTATATCCGCGTTGAGCACATACGAAAGAACCTTGGACTGCTCTATATCCCCTGCCGCTGCCTCAATTTTCTCGACGGAGCCCAGCCGCTTTTTGAGTAAAACAGCCATAGCCTCCTGAAACTGCGGATATCCCTCATAGCCTAACATCATGGCGAATCTCACAGCGGTGGATTCGCTCACACCAGCCTTCTGTCCAAGCTTCGCCGCCGTAAGGAAAGCCGCTGTATCATAATTTCCGAGAATATATTCAGCAAGCTTCTTCTGCCCCTTGCTGAATGAGGGCAGCATGGCATTTATCTTTTCCTTGACTGTCTGTCCGTTGTTAGAAATCGTGCTCTTGTCCATATAGATAAAACCTCAGGTTCTAAAATTATGCTGCATACTTTTCCTTCTGCTCCCGCAGGCATTTTATGCCATCTCAAAAATGCCTGCTGGAAACACATTTCATATATTATAAATCAAAATAATATTTATATCAAGCCATCAACACTCAATAAACGTCATGACCGCCGCCAGCACCGCTATAACCACATAGCCCACTGCAATCTCGAGCAGCACAAGCATATACACCGGATTTCCCGACACAGCCGCTGCAATACCGTACTGTACAAGCGCAGCCGCCGTAAAACACAGCGAATTTCTAAGTGTACACAGCATTCGTGCCGCCCACAGCAGCAAAGGCTTCAGTCCAAAGAACCGCCCCGCATGCATGAACACCATCCTCTGCCTGTTTCCCGAGCTTGCGTCCACCTGCATAGTGCTTCCTAAATACTGAAACAGAACTCCCGTAATCACCATCCCTGTGATGACACCTGCTGCCATTCTCCATTCATCCTCAGCCACAAATACAATCCAGCCAAGCATAAACTGCATGAAGCACAGTATATACGCGGCAAATCTGAATGAATTTTTCAGATACACACCACGGCAGAAGCGTAACATACCCTTTAATTCCGGTGCCGCTCCTCTATGCAGTCTTTTATTTCTGCCAGCACTCCGACCATTATCCCTGCTATCATTCCCACTATCAGCTCTGTCATCATCTCCACCGCCACCATTTACGGCTATACCCTTTCCCTCTGAATTATCCGCTTTTCCATTGTGTGGTTCCACATTCCGTGGCTGTGAACCCCATGTTTCAATATTTTGTATCTGCGTATCCCCTGTTTCAATATCCTGTATCTGTGCATTCTTTGTTTCAATATCCTGTATCTGCGTATCCGAAGCTGTATTTTCCTTCATCGTGAGCGTTCCGTTATCCATGACCCCGATAAAGTCAGCAATGCGCTCAAGCTCATCGGTGAGGTGTGTCGAAAAAACAACACTTATCATCTGCTTCTCAACCGCCTCCTGAAGCATATACAGAAATTCCCTGCGAAATGTCACATCAAGCCCGCTGGTAGGTTCATCCAAAAGCAGCAGCCCCGGATGGTGCCCCATCGCAAATGCGAACTGAAAACGAACCTTCTCACCCTTCGACAAAAGTCCATACACCTTATGGTCTTCAAGCCCCACCCTTTTTAATCTCTCATAAAATTCTTTTTCATCGTAATTCCTGTACAGATTCTTAAAAACGTCCATATTTTCTTTGAGGGTTGCCTCCGCAAAAAATGGTGCATCCTCCATTATAAAGCCTGCCTGACCCTCGTACTCCACGCTTCCGCTCCCTATCAGTGATGGATTCAATATACTCTTTAAAAGAGTTGTCTTTCCTGCGCCCATTCTTCCCACAAGCCCCATTATGTAACCCTTCGGCAATGTAAAGCTTATATCGTGAAGCTTAAATTTTCCTTGTTTTCTGCACAAATTTCTGACCATCAAAGCACTCTCTTCCATAGACCTCTCCCTCCCGCTATTTTAGGTGTATTTTCACACTAATCCTCATTTCCGAGCGATTTATCGCGAAGAGACGATGAGAAATTCGCGCAGGCGATTTATCATCCGTCATCAAAAGCAATTTATTTTCGCTCAGAAACAAATTGCAGGTGTGAAAAATTTGCTATCAAGTTAATTTATCGCACTATGCCCAGAGAAGCTCTATCATCGTCTGCACTTCATCGAGCGACAGCCCCGCAGCCTTCCCTTCCTTTATAAGCTGCGCCGCCGTATCCTCTATCAGCTTCAGCCGTTTTTCCCTGAGTATCTCCACCTTGCTCGGTGACACGAAAAAGCCCTTCTGCGGCACCGAATAAATCAGGCCTTCGTTTTCAAGCTCCTCGTAAGCCCTCTTAGTTGTTATCACGCTTATCTGCAGCTCCTTGGCGAGCTGCCTTATCGACGGCAGCATCTCGTCAGGGACAAGTGCGTGGTTTAATATCCCTTCCTTTATCTGCTTTGTAATCTGTTCATATATAGGCGCACTGCTCTTATCCGAAATAATTATCTGCATCCATCCACAACCTTTCCGTCAAAACATCTCATCTGCCATATTCGTTTTCTTATTTTTTGTCCCATTCAGCCCCGCCACATCGACAAATTTGTATTCGGCGAAAAACGCATGAACCATATAATACATCTTCACAAATGCCTGAACCAAAAATCCTGCAACGCCGAGCCCAAGCATCAGTGCCTCATGCCCTTCCACCTCATTGTCAGACAACGCAATCGCTGTGAAAAATATCACCCATGCAAGTATACTAAAAAAGATTCCGAATCCTTTTTCCTGAATTGAAGCCTTTTTGCACCAGCCGCAGAAAAAGACTGCACTTCCTGCCTCAAACAGCATGAGTGCTATCGTAAATACATTGTTGATTACACATTTTGCAAAAGGATACTCATTTCTGAAAATCAGAACCCTCAGCAATCCAAAGCTCAGGATAAGCACTATAAATACAGCTTCCATGGCAAACTGCCTGTATATCATCAGCCTTTTTCTTTCCGCCGCACTTACCGGCATTATAAACAATATCCTCCCGCATGTCGGAAGCAGCATCATCATCGCCATCTCAATCGGCCATGCCAGACACAGCACGAGCGTTCCGTCAGGTGTCATAATCGAACCTGCCACAAGACACAGCATCAAAATCCCCCTGACTCCCCTACAGCTATGCCTGATATCGCACCACAGAGTATTTATCGCAAGTTTAAATATTTCTTTTTTCATACTAATCCTCATTTCCGAGCGACTTATCGCGAGGAGACGATGAGAAATCCGTGCAGGCGATTTCTCATCTGTCATCAAAAGCAATTTGTTTTCGCCCAGAAACAAATTGCATGTGTGAAAAATTTGCTTTCAAGTTAATTTTTCACACTAATCCTCCACTCCTATAACAGATACTCCACAATATCGCCCAGTCCTGCCGGCTCATCGACCGATGCAAGCTTTAAGTAATCCTCCGAGGCATCGATAAGCCCCATGCTGAAGTTCTCCTCGTCCCTTCGTCCGACCATCACCTTACTCATGTAATCGAGCTGTCTCCTGTTCCCCTTAACAACATGATATCTCTCGGTGAGTTCCTCCTTCGTCCCGAAGTATGCCTGCTGTCCTTTTTTTATCGCCAGCACATAGTCAGCCCTCTTGTCAAGCTCCTCCATCATATGGCTCGCCCAGAAAATAATATGCCCCTCATCCTGATATTCCCCGATAAGCTCATACAGCTCCTCCCGCGCATAGCTGTCAAGATGTGCCGACGGCTCATCAAGGAATAGCACCTCCGACTTATAGGAAAATGCAAATGCCATCTGGACAACCATGATATTTCCGCGCGACAGCTTTGAAAGCTGTCTGTTCAGCGGAATATTGTACCTTTTTAAGACATCATAATACTTTTTCCTGTCAAAATTTTCATAAAATTCCCCGAAACATTTCTCAAGCTCCCGCGGAGTGTAATCCTTCGGGAAGGGACATCGTTCAAGAATATATGCGAATTTTCCGGATATTCTGTTCACCGCACCGCTGCCGTCTGTGCAGCCATCAGCTTCATGTCCGGTTTCACCCGTTTTCCATTCACATTCACCCGAAAAGCTCTCTGTACCTAGCAGGCAGTTAAAGAACGTGCTCTTTCCGCATCCGTTTTTCCCGATAACCGCCACAACATAGCCTGCGTCCATATCCAAATCTATAGGACCAAGCTTGAAATTGTAAAATTCCTTTTTCATATTCTCAATATGTAAGCCGTTCATATCCACCCTCCTTTAACTATTTACCGCATGTAACTACCACATGTAACTGTGCATATCTGTATATATACATTATATACAGATATGCACAGTTGTCAATATAGAATATAAAAAAAGACTGTCACACTAAATAATTAATTGATATGTCCCCTCCTTACTGGTTTGTACAGTAAGGAGGGGACATATCAAATGTGCAGTCTTTTCTACTATAAATTATACTCCCTCTCAGCCTCTTTTACCTTATACCTATAAGTTCAAGCTTCCCATCAATGAACTTATAATATGAATACACTTCTACGCAAGGACCGGACAATGCTTCAAAATTAATATCCATTCCTATCCTTATAACGCAGCCTTCCTCGCTCTCTCTCATATCATTATAGAAATCACATTCATATGTACATCCCGCCATAAGATTAATATATGGATTTTCCAGTAGCTGTCCTTCATCATTCCACCAGCCTTTATCACCCATCAGATTGTAAAATTCAAGCTCATCAGCTCCAAGACATTCTCTTACATCCTTTACAGCCGGTTGAGTCATGCCTTCTACCTGATAAGTAAACAGAAAATCATTATATACATTATATTGCAGTAAATCTGCACTTTTATAGAAATCACACCTTACCTCACCATCAACAATATCTATAAAGCAGAATCCAAGCGAACCTCTCGCACCATTCTCAGCCTTTATAACAAGCTCATCCTGACCGTCACCATCTAAATCCGACACGATGAAAAACTTGCGGCTTTCCTGAACCTGAGCCCACTCCTTGACACCGTCAAGTGTATAACTGTTATCTCCCCATTCAAGCACACACTCCTGAGCGTTGTCTGCCGCTGCATCATAAATCAACGCAATGTCATCAGCAGAATATACAATAATATCGTCACCTGTTTTACATTCAGCCTGTACTTCCCCTACATTCCCATAAACTCCGGCATTTTCAATTTTCAAAAGTTTTTGTGCATACTCATCATAACTCTGGCGCATATCACTCATAACCTGAACATCGTATCCACCATCAGCGATTTCCCATGGTTCCTGTCCGTTCGCAGTCTCCTCACCCTGACTGTCACTGACATCTTTTTTTGTATCAGATGTTGATTCGTTATCTATAGCAGCACTATCTTTTGTCGATACAGTTTCTTCCGTCTCCGATTTGCCAGTTGATATAACCTCTGTCGTTTCTCCACCTATGTTTTTACCCGCATCGTCCTTAGCACAGCCGGCAGCCATAACCGCTATAGCCCCTACCGTAAAAATCAGCACACCTTTTCTCATATGTACCTCTCCTCTCATTAAATAACATAAGCTTAGCTAATTGCGAAACTCAACTATCCTAAATGAACAGCTGTGCAATACACAGAGTTTCGCAATCAACCAAATAACATAAGCTAGTAATATATTAACACTTCACTCAAAATTAATGGTTACAAAAGTATTACATTTTGTTACAGAATTATTACTTTTTATTACGAACATGTTAAATATATTACGGTTTTAGACAACAATATGTGCCAGCAGCATGTCATATGCCGTAATTCTTTTTATACCCCCTCAAAGAACTGTTATTCCAAGAAATTCATAGTCCGTAAGCCTGTATGTGTATACGCTTCGTGCTCCATCAAATATATACAGATAATCACCGATGTAATTAGCTCTTGGGTAATCATAGGAATACAAGTCAAGAACGCACTCGATATGCTGTACAAAGCCTTCATTTTCATCGTAGGAATACAGTCTGTATATCTGTGCAAGCCTGCCATACACATTAGCACCGGTTCCATCTTTTTCGATTACATTCTCCTCGACTGCAAAGCCTATCAGATTGCGTTTTGGATTCACCAGCATCGCCCTGTGTTCATACATCGCACCTGAATAGAATGCCTCAAGCTGCTCTCTGTCAACTTCCACAATGTCAGCAGGATTGCTTATGTCAAACATGCTCATCTTAACATTCCGAAGCTTTCCATCGGACTCGTCTGCCTCGTAGCCAAGACCAAAGAGCAGACCATCTCCATATGGGTGAAGATACTCTGAAAAACCCGGCAGCTTCACCTCATTGACTATCACCGGATTCTCCGGATTGGAAACATCGACTGCGAACAGCGGGTCTGTGTTCCTAAATGTCACAAAATATACCATATTTCCAAGAAAACGCGATGACTTTATGCTCTCACCCTTTGCCAGTTCATCAATATGACCGACCATATTGAGCTCCTCATCAAAAATGTACAGTCCGCAGCTTTGCTCCCAGCTCTCGTAATCCCTGGTGGTTGTCACAAGGCGGAGATAGCCATTGTATTCGCAAAACGAGAACTGATTGTCGGCACTGCCATACACTTCTGTACTGGCAGCAAATTCAATATTCCCCTTATCTATCGTAAGTTTTACAAGCTTGCTCTTAGTCTTATCGTCATCTAAGGTCTGCGATTCATCGTTTTTCACGTCTTTAGCTTTTATAATCTCTTTATTATTCAATTCCTGAGTTGTTCCATCACCATTCTGTATTTCTTCCGGGATTACATAATCCTGAAACAATCTATATTCATATATCTGCTCAAGAAAATATATCGCATTCCGGCTCACATACATATTATCAGGATTCAGCACAACCGCCTCTGTGTCCTTATATGTCGTAGGGTTGTCAAGTTCAACCGACCCTATAACTGTGTAGCTTCTGTCATTTATATATACCGGACAATAGATATTATCCTCACCTACAAGCATATTGTTGTACATTGGAATATATTTTTCATATTCATCCCTGGTACAGCTGGTTGATGGTGTATACCAGGACACCATATATAATACTCCGTCCGTGATTCTCGATGATATATTGTAACCGCTCTGTGTCAGAGTATTGACATATTTCGGAGCTGTCCTGTCCGATATATCATATATCACTGCAAAAGTAAAACCACTTTTTTCCCAGTACTCAACGCCATTATATGCATATCCTGTCAGTATCAGTTTATCCTGCTCAACATACATTGTCCCATAGTCTATATGTGTCGAGTCATTTATCATGCCAAGTGATATTTCACTGCATTTGCCAAGCTCCCCACCATCCGCTGAATATATTACAAGAGAACGTGTTCCCATATAGACGTCGTCTGGTTTTTTCAATATATACAGATATTTACCATCTGTGCTAAAAATATTGCCTTCGGATACTCCTTCCTCCTGGTCATTATTCCCGGAAAAATTATCTCCTGTTTCTTCACCTTTCGTACCTTCATCATCCGATGCGTCAGGATCCTTCGTGCTGGCATACCACCTGCCATTCTCTGCCGTAGTTTCATTATAAATGCCATCAGCCTGTGTGGATGACTCACCGTCCGCAGCCTGCACATCATCTGTTATATAATATCCTCCATCAGTTGTAATATTATATACATTTCCACGTACAAGTTTATCATATAACTCGTCATACTTTGTTTTATTCATATCTGTATCCCCTGCCGCCTGTGTTGTCCCGCATACAAATGTCTCCTCCATTGTCTCCGGCATACCGGTTCCCTGCACCGGATTTCCGTTTTGACCTGCTGCTGTATATTTATTTTCACGCAGCCGCCCCATCATCGATGCACCTGCCAGGACAACGATAAGTGCCGCCGCTGCCAAAGCACAGCTTCTGAGATATTTTATCATTTGTCTCTTTTCTCTATTTTTTTTATCCGACTCATTTACAGTTTTTTCATTTATGCCTTTAATATTTACAATGTTTTCATTTGTACCTTCACCCCTTCCATCTATATCGCTTTCACCTGCAAGCCCATTTACTTTTTCTTCGCTTTTTTCAAGAAGCTTGGATATATTCTCAGGAAGCAATGACTCAGGTATTTCTATATTGTCATCATTTATCTTATCCCTCAAAAATTTATCATCCATATATGTTCCCTCCATCCTGATAAACAGTTTAAATTCTTAGAGTTTTTCATTTAATACCTCTGCATACTGCAAGCAATGCTTGCAGTACTGCCATCAATAAGTAGTTTGAAAATTTTATTGTAAAGCGGACATTCGCAATCCGCTTTCGCTACCTGCTCATGAACGCAGTCGCATCCCCCTTACCCACCGCTTAGTGCTCTACACACTTGAAGCGGAGGATTGCTTATTCTGCGTTCAAACATTCATTATACGCTCAGCATCTTCCGCATCTTTTCAAGCGCTCTGCTTTTTATGGTTCTCACGGTGTTATGATTCATGTCCATGATTTTTGAAACCTCTTCACCTTCATAGCCCGCTATAACCGACAGTGTAAGTATCTGCCGTTCCCTTTCATCCAGCTTTGCAAAGGCATTACGCAAATCAACTTTACCTGCAATATCCTCCGCCTCCTTGAACACCTGTGCATCCACAGTCTCGTCGAGTTCATCATCTCTATTGACATATCCCCTTATTTTTTTCTTGCATTTAATTGATAAAATTTTAAAAATCCAGCTCCGAAACGCTGCCCTATCCCTCAGCTTATCAAACTCTGCATAAGCATCCACAACTGCTTCGCTGACTGCATCCTCCGCATCCTCCTTGTTGCACAATATGTACAGTGCATATCTATATAAATCCTTGTATATACCGGTATACAATTCAATAAATTCATCCTTCATGTACCATCCCCCTGACCGGCGCGCCCGATTAATCTATAGCTGTCTTGGCAGCTCTCCATCTATCTGTAACTTTAAAGTCATATATAAGTGTATATATAAAACATATTTGTTTCAAATAATTTTAATTTTTTTATTATTTGTTTTACTTCTCTGCTTTCTCTTTATACTTCTTTTCCGTTTTATCCATTCTTATATTTGCAAAATACTGATGCTGGGGTCAAAATAATTACACTGATTTTATTGTAAATTACTATACTTTTTGTTTACCATTGGAAATTAAAAAAGGCTTGACCTCCATAGATTTTCATCTATAGAAATCAAGCCTCTTTACTTCTGTGAATTCCTACTCTTTATGGTATGACTATGTAAGCCTTACTTAGCATAATCAATTACACGCGACTCGCGGATTAAGCTAACCTTAATCTGACCAGGATACTCTAATTCAGCTTCAATCTTCTTAGAAATATCCCTTGCAAGAAGTACCATCTCAGCATCATCAACTGCCTCAGGAACTACCATAATTCTGACTTCTCTGCCTGCCTGAATAGCAAAAGACTTCTCAACACCATCAAAGGAGTTGGTAATATCTTCTAACTGTTTAAGTCTGTTGGTATATGTCTCAAGTGTCTCTCTACGTGCACCAGGTCTTGCAGCGGAAATAGCATCTGCGGCCTGTACAATGCAAGCGATGAGTGACTGTGGTTCAACATCCCCATGATGTGCCTCTACTGCATTGATAACAATATCGGACTCCTTATACTTTTTACAAAGATCCACACCGATCTGGATATGCGAGCCTTCCATCTCGTGGTCAAGCGCCTTACCAATATCATGCAGAAGACCTGCACGCTTGGCTGTTCTGATATCAACGCCAATCTCACCGGCAAGCAAACCGGAAAGATGGGCAACTTCAATTGAATGCTTAAGAGCATTCTGACCATAGCTTGTTCTGAACTTCATCTTACCGAGAAGCCTTACAAGCTCCGGATGAATACCATGTACACCTACTTCAAGTGTAGCAGCTTCACCCTCTTCTCTCATCATGGTCTCAACTTCCTTCTGAGCCTTCTCAACCATCTCTTCAATTCTTGCAGGATGGATACGGCCATCAACAATAAGCTTCTCAAGGGCTATTCTTGCGACCTCACGGCGTACCGGGTCAAATCCGGACAAAATAACTGCCTCAGGTGTATCATCAATAATCAAATCAACACCTGTCATCGTCTCAAGAGTTCTGATATTTCTTCCCTCTCTACCGATAATTCTGCCCTTCATCTCGTCATTAGGAAGCTGAACAACTGAAATCGTCGCCTCAGATACGTGGTCAGCAGCACATTTCTGTATTGCTGTAACAACATATTCCTTCGCTTTCTTGTTCGCTTCTTCCTTGGCTCTGGTTTCCATTTCCTTTACCATAACCGCGGTTTCATGCTTCACTTCGTCTTCAACAGTCTTCAAAAGATATTCTTTTGCCTGTTCGGAGGTTAAACCAGAAATTCTTTCCAGTTCCTGTACTCTCTTAGAGCTGAGCTCTTCTACTTCCTGTCTCTTACGATTAAGTTCCTCTTCCTTACGTCCGAGATTCGCATCACGGCGCTCAGCAGCTTCAAGCTTCTTATCCAAGGTTTCTTCCTTTGCAAGAACACGACGCTCATACTTCTGGACTTCTGCACGCCTCTCCTTAGTCTCCTTATCAAGTTCATTCTTAGTCCTTATGGACTCCTCCTTCACTTCCAAAAGAGCTTCTTTCTTCTTGGTCTCTGCTGTCTTGAGGGCTTCATCTATTATTTCTCTTGCTTTGTCTTCCGCACTGCCAATCTTCTTCTCGATAACATTACGTCTATATGCATTAGCGACAAACCAAGTAATAGGTGCAACTATAATACTTGTAATTACTATAGCTAAAATCGTCTGTAACACAGGAGCACCTCCTTATTTAGTTTTCATTGTACAAAATACAACATTTAAATTGTATACTTTTTTAGCATTTGTGTCAAGTGTAGATTAAATAATATACAAAATCACAATAAATTCCACAACTTCAGCCTTCACAGTGAAGCACTCTGCCTATAACCTCCGCCGAAAAACCCTTTCTCATCAGATATGCATAGAGTCTGCCCTTCCGGTTATAATCAAGCTCCGCAATGTTATCCCTCGTGACTGATTTTTTACGCAGTGCACTCCATACCGCCTCTATATCATCACCGGAGCCGGGGCGTAACTCATCCAGCACATCGCATATAATGCTCTTATCAATCCCTCTGCGGTACAATCTCTGCTCTATATCCCTCCTGCTTCTGCCCTTACAGGAATTCTCCACAAAATACTGTGCATAGCGATAATCGTCTATATACCCGAAGCTCTTCGCATAATCAATGCCTATATCAGCATATCTCGGAGCGTAGCCGCCATCTGTCAGCTTATCACGCAGCTGTTTTTCCGTCTTGAGTGATGCCTTAAGAATATATAGTGTCCTCGCCTTCACCCTCTTCGGTATAATCTCCTCATCAAACTCACGGTAGGCATCCTCCCCCAGCTCCTCACCGACCTCAAGATTATATCTGTAAATCTCAGAATTATAAAGTGCGAAGGCATATTCACCGTCAAGATATACCTTCTTGCGCTTCTTATCCATATCAGCTATATCTGTTACAATCATTCTACTGCTCTGCCGCATTCTCTTCTACAGCGCCATCAGCCTTCGCCGGTGCTGCACTCTCTGGTACAACCACATCGCCTGTAAGTCCGTAATGCTCACGCACCTTCTTCTCAATCTCAGCCATAACAGCAGGGTTATCTCTGAGATACTGCTTCGCATTCTCGCGTCCCTGACCAATCTTGGCATTATTGTATGCGAACCATGCACCACTCTTGTCTACAATGCTCACATTAACCGCAAGATCAAGAATATCTCCTTCCCTTGAAATACCCTGGCCAAACATAATATCGAACTCAGCCTCCTTAAACGGAGGTGCTATCTTATTCTTAACAACCTTAATACGTGTACGGTTACCGACAACCTCACCACCTGCCTTAAGCGTCTCCGTCTTTCTTACATCAAGGCGGATGGATGAATAGAACTTGAGCGCACGTCCACCTGTGGTAGTCTCAGGATTACCGAACATGACACCGACCTTCTCACGAAGCTGGTTAATGAAAATAACAACGCAGTTCGTCTTGCTGATAACCGCTGTGAGCTTACGAAGTGCCTGTGACATAAGTCTTGCCTGAAGTCCAACATGTGAATCTCCCATATCGCCATCAATCTCAGCCTTAGGTACGAGCGCTGCGACCGAGTCAACGATAATAATATCAACAGCTCCCGAACGAACCATAGTCTCTGTTATCTCAAGTGCCTGCTCTCCGTTATCCGGCTGTGATATATATAAATTATCAATATCAACGCCTATATTCTTGGCATACGCAGGGTCAAGCGCATGCTCTGCATCAATGAAGCCTGCGATTCCTCCGCGCTTCTGAACCTCAGCAACCATGTGAAGTGCAACCGTTGTCTTACCACTTGACTCCGGTCCATATATCTCAATAATTCTTCCCTTCGGCACGCCGCCCATACCAAGAGCTACATCAAGACTGATTGAACCGGTAGGTATCGTCTCTACATTGAGTGAAGCTGATGGGTCTCCAAGCTTCATAATAGCTCCCTTTCCATAGGAACGCTCTATATTAGAAATAGCGGCCTCCAGTGCCTTAATCTTATCTTCTTTAGCCATAATAAAATCTCCTTCTCAATTCACGCTCAAAAGCAAACTAATGTTCGTATGAGCATAATATAATACATTCATATTCAAATGTCAATATAAAATCGAACAAATTTTCGTATATGTGGGATATACTGTTACAGATAACCGGCTGTGTGGGAATTATAAAACATCTGACGTAACCAGACCTGAATAAAAGACGTGGATTTCTTACCAGAACATAATAACATACCGGATTTAAAAAAACAAGAACAAGAAAAGCAAAAAAATATCGAAGAAATAATTCTTCGATACCTTTCGGGTTGGGCTATTCATATAATAGCTAGCAGCTCGACGGGGAATCGAACCCCGGTTTCCGCCGTGAGAGGGCGGCGTCTTAACCGCTTGACCATCGAGCCATATCCTATCTTAAATTACCGGCTGCGCATGCAGCCATCATATCAATATGACATTCTCACATATCATATCAATATCAGCAGCTCGACGGGGAATCGAACCCCGGTTTCCGCCGTGAGAGGGCGGCGTCTTA
>ENA-ORTW01000163-ORTW01000163.1-human-gut-metagenome-genome-assembly--contig:-NODE-163-length-100881-cov-7.408724_pt1 | contig 100881 bp, 62 predicted proteins | sample MGYA00242072_ERZ509193 | MGnify/ENA primary metagenome ERZ509193 (study PRJEB26280, sample SAMEA2338813) | human gut metagenome | biome: human gut; feature: human-associated habitat; material: faeces... | reverse complement strand
TTACTACATTTTCAAACGTCACGTTTTGCACGGTTCGTTCTTTGTCCAGTCCTTGAATCAACGATGGATTTTCTCCTATGCCTGTATATGTAATATTTCTGAAAGTAATGCCTTCAATGCCGCTTCCCGGCTGTTTATCATATTTCTCGTTGAAACGTACTTTTACATAAAACAGTCGTCCTTCCTGAATATTCTCTACCCGGATATCTTCGAAGAGAATATTACGAACCTGATTCTTATCACCACAATCCACTGTCATGCAACCTTGATAAATCGGGTCATCCTCGTCATGTTCCAGGATGTCGATGTTACGGAAAGTCAGATTCTCTATCACTTCTCCTGTCGGCGAGTCCGGATCGCCATGACCGCCTACATTGATGGGATGTGCCACATCTGCCCAAAGAATAGAATTTTGCACGGTAATATCAGATGAACCTCCCCACCAATTCCAGCGGTGATTGTACAAAGCAATGCAATCGTCCGAATTGCGCATAAAGACATTGTCGATAAGTACCTGGCGGCAGCACATCATATCTATACCATCACTCCATCCTTTACAACTGAAGGACTTCAGATTTTTAATCGTAATTCCTGTGGAACCACCTCCAAATACGGTATAATGGTCCGGATTCACTACTGTAATGCCATCTATCCATATATTTTTGGAATCAGTGATTTCAATGCCCCGTACAGCGTGGTCTATGATTCCCCGTCCGATGATGCGGACATTCTCGGCTTTGTCTACCACGAGTTTTGCCTTGACCACAGCTCCGGGGGCCAGATATACGGTTGTATTACTTGGTATCCGTATCTGATTGTTGGGTAAGTCTTTGGGGCGGTGTGTGCCCGGACCGAAATACATTACTCCTTTAGTTTCTTTTTCATATTTTTCAGTCTCCATCGGGTTGGCAAAAAGATGCAGGTTGTGCAGTCGGTCACCATTAAACTCAATGGAGAGATATTGTGGCTTTTCCAGAGTGAAAAGAATGGCGTTTTGTATCTGCTTGTATTCAAAACCTTTACTCAAAGGGCGTATGGCTACTTCGCGCACAGTGCCATTGTTCTTCTTCACCATTACTTCTACGGGACTTCCCATATCAAATTGCACCATGGAAGCATCCTGCACTTTGTCCATATCTACCTGTACGTTGTATTCGAACAAATCTTTCCATTCGCCGCCGGGGATGCGTACGCGTACGGTATAGTCATCATTGTGCGGCATCCCGGTACTCAGTGTACCGGGATAAGTCACTAGTTGTGCCTGTATGGACAAGCTGAAAAGGACTGAGAAAATAGTTGTAATAAATTTCATTGTATAATTGTTTTTTTTCGATGTTTCTATACTTGCTAATATACGAATTAAAACAGAATATCACTCAGTACAATTATACGATTCTATAAAAAGAATACGGAGCTCATCGCGGGCTCCGTATTCACGAGATGAAAAGGATTGGAAAAAACAGGTATGTATATATTGGTTAGATGAGGGTCTTATTCTTTTTTATGATAAATAAGTGATAAAGAAAAGGCCAAATTCCCCCTTTCCCGGATATCTTATTCTCATAATCTTTCATCATTTTCTCATGAATTTCGAGGATTTCATGTGTATAATTCATCATTTTCTCTAAGTTCTCTCCCAGTTCTGTTTCCCGTCGGGCGTGCTTATGAATTTCCTCTAATAAATCATCGTTGACTTTTTCCAAACGGGCTTTTTCCTGATAAAGCCAATTCAAATGCTCTTTTCGCACTCGTTCCATCATGGTATCATCAGGATAAGATTTTAGTGAATTAAATTCGAGAGCTTTGTCAAGTTCTTCAGTATCTATCAGTGGGTCATTGTCTTCATAAGGTTCTGTGCCTATAGAAGAGCATGTCAGATAACGTAACCTAATCCATTCCCGGATTTGCTCTTTCGGTATGCCGTATTTCTCAGCTACTGACTTTGTAGATAACCAATTAGCCATATAGTGTTTGATTATAAGTTTAAAATCATTCCCTATACGGCTATAATGGCTTTATATTATAAAGGTACGGGGCATTACTCAATCCCTGTTAGTAGGTATGTGGATACCCTGAACCACGGAAGAGTAAGCCCGTACCAATAACTGATACAGGCTACGCTCGTCCGATGGTTCATTAAATTTCCACATTTTACTAACATCGGAAGAGGACATGTATATATACAAGATATATCATGTCGCACGTTCAGTTGCAAAGATACGCCTTTTTTCACATTTAACAACGAAATCATGGATTTGTTTCTCCATTTTGCGTAACTTTTTATTCAGTAACGCTTAAAAAATAACTTGGTACATAAGCAAGTGCGGCGAGTAAGTGCATAAATGATAATTTGTAAACCTGTTATAAAGATTAGGCGCGGATTACACGGATTACGCGGATTAAAGGCTGCGCTATTACATCGATTTCATCAAAAAATCCGCGTAATCCGTGTAATCCGCGCCTAAAATTATCATTTATGTACCAACTTATTTTTTAAGCATTACTTTGTCTTTTGAGTTTTTTTGCGATTTATCGGTAACTTTGTATCGCGCTCAATGACATCGAAAGGAATTTCGCTCTGCTTGATGGCAAAAAGTGACTTGATAACATCTTTCCTGAATGAAAGGAAATACTCGATGTTTTTTTTGTTTTCTTGGAAAAACGGCATAAAAGCGTCTGTTTTCCTTGGATAAGTGGCGTAATTGTACTAATTTCGTCTTGGAAAAACGGCAAGCGGGTGCTTTTGTCGTTTAGGATAAACTGTAGAAGCCATGCTGAAAAGAAAGATTGACCATTACATTAAGCGTTATTATGAGACCACTCGTAATGCTTTGCTGATTACCGGCGCGCGTCAAATCGGTAAAACTTATTCTATCCGGCAATTTGGAAAGTCGTTCAAGAGTTTTGTTGAGATAAATTTCATAGATAATCCTGAAGCTGTAGACGTTTTCAAAGGTGCAAAGGGTAGTGTGGATATACTATTTCGTCTGTCGGCTATGACTACAATTCCACTGATTAAAGGTGAAACACTCATATTTTTCGATGAGGTACAGAAGTGTCCTGAGATGGTTACAGCCATCAAATTCTTAGTAGATGAGGGTTCGTATCGTTATATTTTGAGTGGATCATTGCTTGGTGTAGAGCTGAAGGATTTGCATTCGGAACCTGTGGGATATATGGGAATCAAAGATATGTATCCCCTCGATTTCGAGGAGTTTATTTCGTGTGTGGGCATTAATGATAAAATAATCGACTCTCTGCGTAATGCTTGGGAAAGTCGCGTGGCAGTGGATGAGTTTGTCCACTCTAAAATCATGGAATTGTTCCGCTTGTATCTGGTTGTGGGCGGTATGCCTGCTGCCGTGAGCAAATATATCGAGAGTAATAATTTGCAAGCAGTAATGGCTGTGCAGCAGGATATCATTCGTTTGTATAAGCGTGACATTGCTCAATATGATCCTGATAACAAACTTTATATAGAAGAAATTTTTAATCTCATTCCGCCTGAACTCGATGCTAAGAATAAACGGTTTATCTTGAAAAAGCTCAACGAGAATGCCAAGTTTGAACGTTATCAGAACAGTTTTCTTTGGTTGAAAAATGCGGGTGTTGCATTATCTGTTTATAATGTGGAAGAACCTAAGATACCCTTATTGCTCGCTCGCTCACGCAATCTGTTCAAACTTTTTCAGAACGATATAGGTTTGCTCGCCGCTCAATACGCCGAAGGTATTCAGTTGCGAATTATCAGGGGTGAGAAGAATATTAATTTTGGTTCCGTATACGAGAATGCGGTTGCTCAGGAATTGGTGGCGCATGGTATAGATCCTTATTATTATAACAATAAGAAGCGAGGCGAACTGGACTTTGTCATCGAACTTGATGGTAAAGTATTACCCATCGAGGTGAAGTCGGGAAAGGATTATGAGGTGCATCGTGCTCTGTCTAATATCATGGATTGTAAAGAGTATGATCTTTCCGAGGCTGTAGTGTTCTGTAATGATAATCTGCGAGTGGAGGGCAAATTAGTGTATGCTCCCGTTTACATGGTGATGTTCCTTGAAAAGAATAATGTGGCGCCAACTTATTACAAGGTCGATTTGTCGATGTTACAATAACCTCATTTTTCCTTTGGTTTTGATCTAAAATAACCCTGTTTTTCCTTTGGCTTTAGACTTTATTCAGTACTTTTGTATTGAATATTAAATGTTTGTCTATGTTTCAACGATTAGCTCTTACAGCCCTTCATCGGTGGGGCGAAAAGGAAGGACGGAAACCTTTGGTTTTGAGAGGTGCGAGGCAAGTGGGAAAAACTACGTTAGTGAAGCTCTTTGCCCGAGAGTTTGATGTTTTTATTGAATTAAATCTGGAAGAGAAGGAAAATGCGCGCCTGTTTGCCGGGGAAGTATCGTTTGATGATTTGCTGGCAGGTATCTATGCCAAGGCAGGTGTCAGGATGGAAAATAAACGAACTCTTATCTTTATTGATGAGATTCAAAATGAACCGGAAGCGGTCAGGTCTTTACGCTATTTTTATGAGAAACGTCCTGATCTTCATGTGATAGCCGCCGGGTCATTGTTGGAGAGTCTGGTGGGGAACCATATTTCTTTCCCTGTGGGGCGTGTGGAATATATGGCTTTGCATCCATGTACCTTTACCGAATTTCTGGGTGCATTGGGCGAAAACGTTTTAGTGGAACAAATAGAACGATTGACGGTTCCACAGTCGGTGCATAGCTATGTGATGGACTTATTCAGGAAATATATGATTGTGGGCGGATTACCCGAAGCGGTGGCGAACTATGCGAAGTACAAGGATTGGGTAAGGCTGAATGATATTTTTAATTCGTTGATAGCTGGTTATAAAGATGATATTGAAAAGTATGCAAAAAAGAACAAAGAACAAGATATACTCCGTTACATCTTAAATTACGGTTGGGGATTGGCGGGACAACGCTTTCAGTTTGCCAAATTCGCAGGTTCTTCCTACAAGTCGTCCGAGATGGGGGATGTCTTTAGGATTTTGGAGAAAACGCTTTTACTGGAACTTGTTTATCCTTTAATTTCCACCTCGTTTCCTATTCTTCCGGATTTAAAGAGAAGTCCTAAGCTGTTGTGGTTAGATACGGGATTGGTCAATTATGTGGCGGAAATGCAGGAACGCCTATTGTTCACTTCTGCAACAGACGAACTGTGGAATGGAGACATAGCCGAACAAGTGGTGGGGCAAGAATTGTTGGGGGCATTTGTTACATTTGGTACTAAACGAATGTTCTGGGTACGCGATGCCCGTAATTCGCAGGCGGAGGTTGATTTCGTTTATAAGTTCAAGTCCCGTTTATTACCGATAGAAGTGAAAACGGGAGATAATTCCCGATTGCGCTCTCTGCATCAATTTATGGAAGAGTCGAAAGAGAATATTGCCATACGTTTGTGGAACGGAACGTTTTGCTCGGATGAAATACGGTTACCTTCCGGGAAACAATATACGTTGTATAACCTTCCATTTTATTATGCAGGACAGCTTGAAAGTTTCCTGAATGATAAAGTGGAGTAGGGGTTGAAAACCTTTTCGTATAAGAGTAAAAGCTTCAATAGTAATTGAGAAATACACAGGGAGTTATTTGACTTTACCCTGCATGTTTTGGGTTTTGCAGTAAGTCCGATTGGGTGTTAACCTTGGTTAACAGGCTCGTTAATGAAGGTCAACAGGCCGAGCAACCAAGGTTAACAGAGCGGTTGACCAAGGTTGCTACCCAATCATTCCTAAGGGTGAACGGGATGTTCCTCAGGAGAAAACAGAATAGTCCCTTATGTAAAACAAATTAATACCTTTGCTTTTAGGTCAGTACCACATGATGACAAGAAGTGACTTCCAAAGGGTATGCGGCATGATGAAATCGACCATAATGGGGCATATCCGTCGTTTATGCGGGGAAGGAAAGTTAAAAAACATCAGATTACAGAACCAATTGATATATGCGCCAAATGTGGGGTACTACGGTATAACAGAAGAAGTTACGATGCGAAAATGTAAAAATCCAGCGTGAGAGTAAACAACCTACTCTCACGCTATATTTTTACTCTCACTCACATTTAATATTTTAATTATCAAGTATCTATTTCCAAAGTGAGGGTAGTGAGAGTAACCCGAACGAACTTTTTATTGAGATTGTTTTTATTCAATCGTCGCATCTTTTACCATCTATCCAATCTTCATATTTCTTGATTTTATCACGAATGTACAGGACATTCCATTTGGGAACGGCTTGCAATGCTTTTTTGAAAATCCGGATATAAAGATGTGCCTGATTGGTGATTTCTTTGTGATATCTTTTGAGACCTTGATGCCAATCACATCCATTCACATACACGGTACAGTCAATTGAATCTGTTGTTCCATCCGGTCGCAGGCTTATCTGATAACTGCAATGCACTGATTTGCCTTTTAGTTCCGGAAGTTTACTCCATATCTCTTTTTTCTGTAGTTCTTCCTGGCATTGTTTCAAAGCTTCTCTATCTCCCAAGGTGAACGAATTATTGTAAGTTTTCTGCCGGATGACTGTTCCCTCTTTTACTTCGCAGAATATTTCCTTTTTAAATACATCCCTAAATTCGTAACTGTCTATGAGCCTGCCTCCGCGTACCAGATGGAGTTCGCCGGAAAACCAAGATGCTTCTATCGGTTGCTTGCCGGAGATACCGAAGATGGAGTCGAGTGGGAGAGGGGAGGTACTTGTTCCGTGAAACAAGTTTATGAGATAGAGCTTGCCATTCTCTATTTTCCATTGTCCGGTATAGCCACGGTGGCAGTCGTTTCTCCATTCTTCTTTTAAATAGGGTTCTACTTTTTCATAAAGGTTCATATCATATTGAAGTGGAAATCCCCGTAGGGCATAAACGGTATCGTTGTATAGTAAAGTGTCCATTACCTGTTTTTCCTGATAGAGGGCTTTGCAGCCTTTTCCTTTCCATAGGGATAGGGTCCACGGATCAGTCTTCCGTATTTTATTACGTACGGTGAGTACGTCCCATCGGGGAATTTTATGCAATGCCATAGATATTTGTTCTGCATAGAGCTTCTTCCGCTCTTCTGTGACGCTATCCGGACGGTGTACATGAATTTCCATGCTATCGATGCTTCCATCAGGTTTGGGTAGAATTGTAACTGTTGCCACCACTTTAGTATCTACTAATTCGGGGAAACGATCTCCGTTGAATTGTGTACAGACAAAGTTCAAAGCGTCCTTTATCGGGATTCCTCTCTTTAATGAATTCCGGTAGCTGGCTTGCGAAATAATCTTTCCTTGTTTTACCTGATAGACCGTTTCGTATTCATGCTCCCGAATAAATCCCATATGGACATAGTAAATCTGCTTACCGGAAACTACTTTCAATTCTCCGCTGAACCAGGTGGCTGTCACTCTATCTTTCTTGTCACGGTATTTGTCGAAAATGCCGTTCAGGTCTATTGTAACTTCAGGAATGGTGTCGGGATCGGCAAAGATACTTTTGCTGTCTTCTATTTTTTTGAGAATCAATTTATCGTCTTCTATTTGCCACAGAGCTTGATAATTCCTCCAGCAAGCCGTGCATCCCCCTTCCCGGGATAAACGTTCGCTCACTCGGCGGCTGAGAATGGAGTCATGTTCTATGGGACATTCCAGTAACATCAGGGTGTCTTTTCCGATGATGATTAAATCGGGAATCTGTCCGGTTGCATTTGCCGAAAGCAGACAGCAGAAGGATAGAAAATGGAAAAGTAATAATTTTCGTGCCATAGTTTGTAGCTGAAAGTAAGTGATATATGCAAAAGTAACTCCTTTTTGTGTAAAGCTAAAGCTTTGGCTATGAATCTTTTCTTTTTCATCGATAAAAAACTTCTGTTAGTCGATTTTTCTATTTATGGATTAAACTATATCCCGGGAATATTGTCATAGATACGTGTTTCATAAATAAAATGGAATTAACTCACTTTTAAATGAATAGAATTATGAAGAAGCAAATTTTAAGTTTGGCCCTTGCCCTGTTTCTGGGAACGGCTGTAGGTATGGCACAGGAAAACAGAGGCGAACGTCCTGATCCGTCAAAACGCATCGAACAGATGGTAACTGATCTGGGACTGAATGAAACTCAGGCTAAAGAGTTTAAGGCAGTAATGGAGGAGATGAGACCAAACAGAGATGCTTCGGGCGAAAGGCCTTCACGCGAGGAAATGGAGAAGAAGCGTAATGAGGCAGATGCGAAACTCAAAAAGATTCTGACGGACGAACAGTATAAAAAGTATCAGAGCATGAGGCCTCAGAGAGGACAGAGAAGAGGGAAATGAGAAGAATGAAAAAACTCTGCCGAAACAGAAAGTTTAGATCTGTTCCGGCAGAGTTTTTTGATGTAAGAGATATTTCTGAGTATGGATGAAAACTAGTCACGTACAATGCCGCTGACTTCTACCTCGGCAATGGCAGCCGGGGACTTATCTACGAAGCGGATACGAATAAAGCGTGCGTTTACCGGTGCCTCCTGAACCTTAAAGGAGATTTTGGCTTCTTGTTCGGCGATTGTTGTATCCAGCTTGTTCAAGGCGGTGCTCCACCGTTCATTATCTTCTGACACTTCTATTACATAACGATATATTTCAGCTTTAGGGAAACAGACATGGATGTTTCGTAATATCAATCCTTTCTCCGTGTCCAGTGTCCACGATGGAGAAGCGTCATTGGCGGCGGCTTGCCAATAGGTTGTCGAATTACCGTCAGCAGCTAAGCCGGCATTTTGTGCCTCTTGCTGGCTGCTGGAAAAAGTTGGATTGTTACGACCAAAGGTCTGAACCGTTTCTTTGTGCGCTTTGCGTACGAAACGTTGGTAAGGACGTTCTTTTGCTACGGGTGTCAACCCCGGTTCGTAGGTGGGGGCTCCTTCAAAGAGGATTTCGATGCGTGCCGGAGCCAGTCCCGGAGAGGTCGCTTCAATGACTGCCGTACCTGCATAATAGGAACGGAAAGCAATGGCGGCTTGCCCGTCCAGAATACGAATATCGCTGTTCTTTTCAAAGGTGATGGACCTGCCTGTCGGGAATTCACCCGGTCCGGAAACAATCTTTAACTGTACGGATGGGGAATTGCTTAACCGTCGTCCGTCTGAATCCAGCACGCTAACTGTCAGTTGCACGTCGTCTGTACCGTCAGCCTGTACTCCTGTGGTTTCTGATGCTTCCAGTTTTAACTGTGCCGGAGTGCCTTCTTGAGGCCATTCAGGAGGAGCTACCCTGGCATATTCATTCCGATACCAGTACCATGAACGTTTGGGTATGCGGAAGTAATCTACGATTCCCATCTTTCCCAGTCGGCTGCCGGCAATGCTACCATGATCGAAGCCACACCAGATAGCCTGTCCACTGCGCCAATGGAGACCTTTCCATCCGTCATTTTTTTTCAGGTCGCCCCATCCGGGAATATATGCTCCCGACCGTTCAGCGGTGGTACTGCCATATTCTGATATCACACTTGGGATTGCAGGTTGCTGGAAATCGGATAAAGTGGCGCCGTCACCGTTATAACCGGCTATGTCTCCTATCAAATCAATTCTGTCTTTACCCAAAGGACGTTGTGCTCCGCCTATTGCTGCCGGACGGGTAGGGTCGAGCTGTCGTGACAGTTTCACCATACGTTCCAGTAGGTGACGTACTCCCGGTATGGCTTCCGGTGTGGAGAAGAATGCCTCGTTGCACATGCTCCATGTCACGATGGAAGGATGGTTACGATGGATGCGTATCATCTCCTTCAACTGTTGCAGGGCGCTCTCTTCGAAGCCTTTGTAGTCTTTTTCACTAGCGGGATAGGCGCTGGCGTTCCAATACCCGTCAGGCTGAAATCCGCCGATACCCCAGAAAGGCGCTTCCGACCAGAAGAGCATGCCTTCTTCATCGCAGGCTTTTGAGAAAGCCGGAGCGTGTGGATAATGTGAACCGCGAATCAGGTCGAAGCCTGCTTCTTTCATCATGCGGACATCTCTCCGCATGGCTGCTTCGGTGACGGCATCACCCCAGCCAGCCTGGTCCTGATGTACATTGGCGCCTTTAAAAAACAGATGTTTTCCGTTTAAGAAGAAACCCTGGTCGGCGGTCCACTCAAACCAGCGGAAGCCGAAAGCCGTTTCGTCACAGTCCAACAATTCCTTACCTTTATACAGAGAACTGATTACTTTATAGAGAACCGGGTGCTCTGGATGCCATAGAGACGGGGTGCGCAATCTCTTTGTGGTTTGAAATACCGTCTTGGCGGAGTGGGCGGCAAGGGTTTCTTTATTTTCCACGGTAGCTATCACTTTACCTTCCGGGCTGAGGATACGGGTCACCAGCCTGTATTCTCCATCTTTGCCTGAGTGGTTACAGATTTCCGTTTCCACTCTCACAGCGGAGGCTTTTCCCTGATTCCTGCCTAAATCGGGAGTTGTGACGAATGTGCCATACCAATCAATATGTACGGGAGATTTCTTTGTTAACCGTACATTGCGGTAGATGCCGCCACTGAACACATGCTCTCCGGCTCTGGGTGCCACATTCGGTTTCCATATATTGTTCACTCGTACGGCAACAAGATTATCTCCTGCCTGTACCAGAGAGGAAATGTCTGCTTGGAAACCGGTGTACCCTCCTACATGGCGGCTTGCCTGCTGTCCATTGATAAAGATTTCCGCTTCCTGAAATACACCGTCAAACTCAAGGAATATTTTTTGCGAAAGATCTTCTTCCGTTAGCCGGAATAGCTTGCGATACCAACCATATCCGATATAAAATTCGTTCGACATAAAGTAGGGGATACTGAACGAGTGGGGGATACCTATTGATTCCCATTCCCGGTCGTTGTAAGTCGGCTGTTCAGCACCTTTAATATCTCCGCGCATGTACTTCCATTCACGGTTGAAGTTGATGCTGCTACGTGGCGATATATGTGTTTGAGCACTGAGCCATATGCCCGGTGTGCACAAAAGGAAAAGTATGATTAGTTTTTTAGGATTCATTGAAATGACTTGTTGCTTGATATTTGCGGATGGATTCTATTTTTTCTCAAAGGTAACACTTTCCGTATGTTCACCCACAAAGATACGCGCCATATCTCCGGTTTTATACCATTTAGGTTTATTAGGCATGTCATCGTAAATCACTTCACCGTTTATCGTTAGGTTTTCGAAACGAATGTTTTTCACTTTCCGTTCTTTGTCATAGCCGATAATCATGGAAACTTCCGCATTCTCTCCCGTGTAGGAGATGTCCTTGAACAAAATGTTTTCGATGCCTCTGCCGGGAGCCGTACAGTACTTCTCATTAAAGAAGATGCGCAGGTTGACCAGTTGCCCTTGCCTGAAATCTTCTATCCGGATATTTTCAAAGCGTACGTTCCGTATCAGGTTGTTGTCTCCGGCGTTGATGGCAAGACAGCCCTGATAATCCAGTTGCTTTTCTTTATGATCCAGAATATCTATATTGATATAATTCAGGTTTTCCAGAACTTCAGGATTCTTTGTGTTTCCGTGGATACCAATGAATATGGGGTGTGCTACGTCCGCCCAAAGGGTGGAGTTCTGCATGGTGATATTCTTGCAACCGCCGGTAAAGCCCATACGGGTGCCGTAGACGGTGGTGCAATCATCGGAGTTGCGGCAGAATACACCATCGTACAGTACGTTGTTGCTGGCGAAGACATTCAGTCCGTCGCCCCAACCGTAGGAACTGATAACTTTTACATTTCGTATCGTCACGCTGTCTGAGCCTCCGGTAGGACATTGGGTGCTGATGACGCCTTCTATCGTTACATTCTTGGAATTGACGATGCGGAGTCCGGCCCAGCGGTTAGGAATCACGATTCCTCTTCCCTGTACTTTTACATTTTGAGCGTTGACCACTTGGATGAGGCCTTTCACTATTGCGCCTCCTGCCACATAGACAGTTTTACCGGATGGTACATTCAGCGTGTCGCCCGGGAAAGTATGTATGCCCGGGCCGAAATAAATCAGATTCTTATCTTTTATTTTCTTAGGTTTGTTCTCATCTATCGGATTGGCAAACAGATGGAGATTGTGGAAAATATCGCCATTCACTTCTACCGACAAGTTACGCGGACGATCCAGTTTGAAGGTCATAGTGTTACCGGATATGGAAGGAGTGATCTTGTAAGAGAGTGGGCGAACTCTGCCTGTCTGAATAGCACCATGATTGAAGGTTACTGATACTTCCACTTCGCCGGAGAAGTCGAAATAGCTCATGGAGGCTTTTTCTACATTATGTTTGGTACCCCGTACTTCATCCACCTTAACCATATATGTATCTACCGGTTTCCAGTCTTTCCCAGCTTCTCTTACCCGGACTGAGAAATCGTTCATGAGTTCGGCTCCTTGGGGGGCTGGATAGGTTACTAATTGGGGCTGAGAACTTGCATTATGGATAATGCCTAATAAGGCACTTACGATGATTATTAATCTATTCAATTTCATTTTATATAGTATTATAATATTACTTCTTTAAATATGCGAATGATGATCCGTTTTTTGATAAGTCATTAATATAGATTACATAAATATTACATCCTTTTTTCTATATTCTGGTGTTACAATAAGATTTATGACTTTTCCTTTAGAAATATGACCTTCTACAATCGTATTTTGGGGTGCACATAGTTTAAATTTTACATTCCAATCATCTGGAAGCCCGGCACCTATATATATATTATTGCCATCACATTGCATAATCATTTCTTGGAGCCCAATCATGCCTGAACCACCCCAGTTATGATCTGGAGTCCAATCATATCCCGGTCCCCACCAGGTGGGAAATCTTCTACCCGAGTCTTTCATTTTTTGGATGGTGAGTTCTGCAGCTTCCTTTTTAAGCCCTAATTTTGCACAAAATATAGCATTTTGTTGCCAACTGATTACGCCCTTTTGTTGAGGGACATCATTACCATAATACCAAGTATTACGGGCAATATCCAGTTCCTCTTTACCTATTCCATGTATACCCCATGGAAAAACTGTATAAAGTTGGGGAAACTCAGTATTGTTAATTCGTTCCCATGATTTGGCTGGAGAAAATGTTTTCTTTCCATTCTGCACTCGGTAATAGATATCGTCTGGAATTCGTTTTCTGAAAGATTCTATATATTCTCTTTGCTCCTTTGTTAAATATTCTTTGGGTAAATCAAGCATAGCTTGGCTGACACATTTTAATGCTGTAACAGTAGTTATTGGATTAGTAGCCATTTTGTATGTTTCGAGTGCTGTGGAGGGGTATAACACTAATTTCCCCTGAGCATCGAGAGCTTTAGGGGTTCGTTTCAAACTTAAATATTGATAATGCTCATCGTAAAACTTTAAGCAGCTTTCTATTAGGGGAAGATATTTGGATATGTTTGTTCCGTTGTAGAAATAGGTGTCTATTATCATCATACAGAATTCTAAAACAGTATCCCATTGATACTCTATCCATGCATTATATTGTACTCCTGGATCAAAATCCTCTGGTCTTTTCCAACTATATTCAAATCCAACTGGTAATCCGAAGTTTTCTATCTGTTCTGTAAAACATGCTCCTTGGTGACCCCAATAGTGCATAGAGCGTAACTCTGCATTATTTAACATATTATTATAAAAATCGAATTGTGACTTCATCATGTCGAAATCACCACTTTTCAGCATAGGCCAGTAGACTAGACGCTGGTTCTGGGCAGTGAAACTTCCTCCTCCCCACTTTCTGAAATCAGGACTATAATTAAATGATTTATTTATGTATTCTGGATCAGTAGTGAAAAGTCCCCCATTGAATTTTGTGGGATAGCTTCCATAGGCATTACAAGCGAGCTGATACCGAAACACTTGATAATTTCGTCCTACTTGCCACTTCTCATTTTTTGGATCCGGTATATCATTATCTATGAAAATATAACTTCGATCCCAAAAATCATTCCACCATTTTAGCGTAGCTTTTCTTATGCTTTTCTCATTTGCTATAATTTTTTTTTCTGTTTCTGAGAGTTCTTGTAGCCATTCATCTATTGATTCTGCATAGGCTGTATGCATTACAACTTTTATATTGTGTTTTCGTGAAGGATTGATAGAACATAATTGCCAGCCTTTATAGTCAGTGGAGGCATATTTTCCTTGGGTATTTCCGGCAGGTATCATGTTTGGGGCGAAGAGTCTACCCCCAAAAGTAAGTTTATTTATTGGATTCCAAAACTTATCTTTGATTGGCTCTAACTTCTGTTGTTTTATGGCCAGATCAAAAGCGCTTTCTCCAGTATTGCGATGGTAAAATAGAACACTTGTATCATCAAATTTAACTGTATCACATTTTACAATCGCTTTTACCGGAGCATTCATGTAAGTTCTGCAGACTTCTGTCTCAGGCTTTGAGAGTACTCTTTCTTTAAATCTCCATCCTTCATAAGTAGCATAGAGTTTGGTGGGAACATTACTTGTGACATCGATATGAGAAACTGGATTAAATACATCTGCCCATATATTGATTGTTGTTTCTGTTCCATTTTTTCGGGCCTTAATTTCCACATATCCCTCTTTAAGTTTTAATTCTTGATGGAAATGATCAGGATTTTCTAGAGGATTGGGAGACATTGTTATTCTAATTCGTCCCAATTTAGGAAATGAGTTTAACTCGTCAAAAGTACCACTTCGACTAATGTAAATTAGTAAGTCTCCATCTTCTACCCAAACATTCATTCCTATGTCGCCACCTCCACATGGCATTGATTCAAGTGAGTTGGCTGAGGGAGAATTCCAAACTATGTTATAGTTGTCTAATCCTTTTTGTGAGGCTTTTGCTATTCCAAATGAAAATAGACAAATGATAAGGCTTGAAATGATTTTCATGATATTCGTTTTCTTACAGTTATTGTAATAGTTCTTTTATCTATAATACGAATAAGGAAATAAGTCTACCTAATTTGCGGGCACTTTATAAATAAATTCGTAATTCACATATTTGAGATGGATTGCGGACTTCTGATTTTAGAGAAGAAAATAATTACTATTCTTTCTTAGTGTTGATATTTGCTAGTAGGATCAGATAGCATCTTGACATTGGCACCTATGACGAGTTTTCCGGCATTATCAATGACTTAACTACGTATGGTATCTATGTAGGGAAAGCTATTGTCAAGCATAAAGCTGTCGTAAATATGATTTTTTGTTCATGATTGAGTTAGAAAACAAGAAAAATCAAATTAGAGTAAGTTGTAGTATTGATTTGAAATATAAGAAAAAAACAGAGTAGTTTCGTAAAGTTGCAACTACTCTGTTTTTATCAATCCTAATATGGAATTATTCGCGATACAGCATTAATGTTCCCCAACCCAATTGGTCGAAAGCGCCACTGTTTGTGCCGTAACGGCTTCCACCGTCCACACCACCTTCGGGACGCATTTTGTCAGCAGCCATCTTGGCGTACTTGTAGCCACTGCCCAACTTCTTCACTTTGGCGTAGTGATTGAAGAGAATTTCCCATCCCGGACGGAGGTTGCCACGGCCATTATCATCAGCTACGGCTGTATGTATGGCACCGTGGTTCTTGTCGGCGCAACTGCAATCAACGCAATATTCATAGCGGTTGAACGGCATCTGCTCTTTGGTTACTAGCCAGGAACCGGCAGCATTCAGTTGGTCAGAGCCATTACGTAGATTGAAGAGAGCAGTATATTCACCCATTTTCATTATTGCGTTATCTTTTGCAGCAAAGAAGTCGAGTTGGGTAACTGCTGGATTGTACTGAAAGAGGGTGTAGGCCATTTGACAAAGATTAGCTGTTACAGCTATTGACATCATGGCGTGGCCCTGGTCACGGCCGCTCTCCTGGTTTTGGGCTATTTCTTCACCGCTACCCAGAGGGTCGGAGAAGGTGCCCTGAATGAGTTTGCCAATATATCCGTTGCCTACTCCATTGTAGAAGTAGTTCACCACAAAGTTCACCATTTCGTCGTCTTCATTCAGGATTCCGATGGCGAAGTAAGAACACATATTTACCAAATCCCAATTAGACCAGTAGTGATCGCTGCAAGTACCTTGATGACGTTTCATGAAGTCAAGGTTTTTAGGAGCAAATACATCTTTCATCCATTTCTTAAAAGCTGTCACATCATTGGCCGCCCAACCGGCATAAGTTTGCATGATTTCACCTGCATTCGCAAAGGTATAACCTTGTGCACCTGCGGCAAGCATGTGGTTGGAATCATTTGAAGTAACTTCTTTGCAAACCTTCACCCAGGCATTCAGAATTTTGATGGAAGTATCGGCGTACTTCGTATCACCTGTCAATTTCCACAATAATGATAACTGATAGGCAGCGGCGGCATCACGCATCGCATTGCTGTAGTTTTCATTCGTCCCTGTTCCCGTAGCATCACCACGCACTATCTTTTCGGTAGGTGAAGGGGTGTAAGTAACATTTGTAAACTGACTGCTCTTCAGCAGATTGAATTCATCCTTTACTGCCTGTGGTGCGCTTCCGTTATCGAGCATTGTCTTCACACGTGTAAAGTCGGCCTCGTTGAACATGGCGCAAGGATGAGTATAGGTGTATTTGGCGACCACTTCTTCATAAGGCATCTCCCAACTGTCGATATCTGTCGTTCCGTCTTCGATTTCACTGGAACAGGCTGTGAAGCCTGTTATCAGTGAGAGACCTAATGCGAATATTAAATTCTTTTTCATTGTGAGTATTCTTTAGAGTTATATTTTAGTTTCCGGCTGATATTTCAGCTTCAGCAAAGGCTTTTGCTTCGGCTATGCTCTTGAATGTGCGAATCCAGTAAACCGTATATTGACCGGTAGGCAGGTTCTCATTGTAAATGTCTGCCACCTTGATCTGGAAAGTATTGGCTTCTACCACACCATTGCCTAATGCCGCATTAATTGATGGTATATCATAATATATCAGATTCGTATTATCACTCAGAAGTTCTCCTACATGAGCTTTGTTGATATTTCCGGATTTAGTGACTAGATCTAATGTGTAAGCACCACCTTGCCCGATTCCTTTTCCGCCGACAGGCAATGTGGAACGCATGGCAAGTATCGGATAGTTGGAGAAATCAAGGTTTATGGGGACATTTTTGAAACTCAAGTCCGCACGTCTCATAGTAGCGTTTTGAGCACCGGCTGTAACCACCATTTTACCATTTTCTATCACATAGCTTGAATAATTCTGTCCGATTTTCCAGCCATCGAAATTATTCTGGCCATCCCAAATCACCCAACCGCTTTCTACGGTTACAGATACGGAAGCCGTCTGACCTGTTGCCTTACAAGTTGCCGTAATAGTAGCAGTTCCGAAACCCTTCGGTGTTACAACACCCAAATCTACCGTAGCAATGTTTTCGTCACTTGAAGTCCAGTCTACTGAACCTGTGGTAGCGTTGGCCGGTGTGTAAGCAACATCCAGCTGAACCGGGCCGCGAGAGATACAAAGCGGTTCTGTCAAAGCAGAGATAGAGACACTTTCTACCGGAATGTACTCTTTGATATTCAGCTCATAAGAAGCAGATACACCACTACGGTCGTGTGTGTAAGCTGTAATGATTGCCTTGCCCGGCGTCAGACAGTTTACCAGGCCATTTTCTGATACTGTAGCGATGCTTGGGTTACTGCTTGCCCATGTCAGATAAGAGTAGGTATGATTAGCCGGAAGGATGGATGCCTCCAACTGAATTCGGTCTGTCTCATAAATATCTTCTCCCTCTTTCGGATTGACCAACGTCATATCGGTAGCCTTTATGATTTCGGGTATTACATTGACCGTCACTGAGGCTGATGGACCGAAACCTATAGCGGGAGTCACACTAATGATAGCCGTACCTTCGGCTATACCGGTAATAGTACCTTGCTGCGAAACTTTGGCAACAGTTTCATCGGTTGACTTCCAGATAATGGAACGATCTTCCAGTTCTTCGGGAGCATCAATCGCAAAAACAATAGTAGAGTCCATGCCAATGGCAAGCGGCAGGTTTTCACTGACTTTAAACGTGATGCCGTTAATCAGTTTGGCTTCGGGCATGGCAGGAGTAAATTCTTGATCCTTATCACATGCAGTCAGAGTCATGCAGGCCGCCAGCATCCCAATGGATGCCCGGCTCAAGCCTTGATATATAGAATTTCTATTCTTCATGTTGTTATCTTCTTTTTATGAATGAAAAACATTGATTTATTCTCCCCAACCCGGGTTCTGTTTCAGGTTCGGGTTCAACTGCAACTGGTCGGTAGGTAATGGGTAAAGATAGTGCTTATCTTCCCATTTACGTCCTGACTCCAGGATGATGAAACCGTCGCTGTTTCTTTCATTGGTAACGCCCGGCCATTTGTTCTGGAACTCTGTACCTGTCCATCTGATACCCAGAAAATCTTGCGGCATTTCCGTTTCAGCTGTCTTCCAACGTTTCAGGTCGTCTATACGGAAACCTTCGTTGAATAATTCAATGGTACGTTCGCGGCGAATTTCAGTTCTCATATCCAGATCGTGAGTGCTGGCAAATGCATTGGTTAGTTTAGGCATTTTGGCGTTGATGCGGCAACGAACCAAGTTGAGAGATAGATTCAGATCCTCGTCAGAGATAGCTCCATCCCGTTCGAATACGGCTTCTGCATAGTTCAACAGAACTTCTGCGTAGCGGATGATGGGGTAGTCGTAGCTTTCATAGGTATCGTTCACATAGCGTTCGCAAGCCCATTTCTGATTGTTATAACCACTTCCTCCGGTAGGTACCAATCCTTTGATGGAAGCTGAGGCGCGGTCAACGGCATCACCTGTCCAGTTAACGCGTGAATTCAGGTTACTCCAAAAATATTCATAAGGTTTGCAGAGGGTATAAATCATACGGTTATCTCTGTTCAGATATTCGTCCAAAATCTTCAGGTCTCCTTTATATACTTCCGATTTTTCAATGGGGAGTCCATCCTGGCAGAGATACATTGCAGCAAATTTGTGAGAGATCATTTGGGCATTTGCCAAACACTCTTTTGTGATATTTACACCGATAGGAGCCAACGCTTCGTCATGACGGCGGGAGAAAATATACTCCGTATTGGCGCTTTTCTGTAATCCGGCAGGGTTACACTTCGTATCTTCCAGGATAAACATATACTTCTGTGCACTGTCGCCTAAGATAGCAGGTGCAAACAGTGAGAAGTTTTTAGTGTTGATCACTTCCTTTGCTGCATTTGCCGCAATGTCCAACAAGTCTTTGCCACGAGCTGTGTTACCACGGAACTTTTGCCATGTGCCTTCGTAGAGTGCTACACGGGAAAGCATTGCCCAGGCGCCTTCGCGACCTACACGTCCTTTTTCCACTGTGGAAGTGACGGGAAGTAATTCGGCGGCATCTTTCAAATCCTGAATGATGAGGTCGGCTACTTCGCTGCGGTCGTTGCGTGCTGCTTGCATTTCGGGAGCAGTAACATCAATCGGTGTAGTGACTACTATGACATTTCCAAAAAGCTGTAACAGGTCAAAGTAGCAGTAAGCGCGGAAAAACTTGGCTTCACCGATATATTGTGCGATGTCACTCTGATTTGCAAAACTCTCTGCTTTCTGTAAGAGGATATTTGTACGACGGATGCGATTGTAAGCATCGGTGTAGTTGCCGTCGGAAGCCGGTATGCTGTTGGTTCCGTTAGCAAATACATTTTTACTGCCTTTATCCATGATAAGGTCAGAACGCTTATCGGAGTGGGGGGCATCGTAGACGCTGTTTTTAAAATCGCGTGTCCAGCCATAGAACTGATTGGAGAATAACTTGAAGTCTGTAGCAGTCTGCCAATAGTTACCATCGGCAATCTGGTCTTTCGGATCCAGGTCGAGACAGGAATGTAACATACATCCTATTGCCAGTATCAAAATAGATTTAATTGTATATTTTTTCATTTTTGTCTTCAATTAAAAGGTTAAATTCAATCCAAAAGTTACAGTGCGCAGGAAAGGATATCGCTTGGAGTTGTCCACTTTACGATTTGCTTCCGGATCCCATCCATCATTAATTTTGCTGTGTTCCCACAAATCGCTACCTGTTACATATACGCGCGCCTTACTTAATATTTTTGTTTTGGCAAGCAGAGAAGCCGGAAGTGAATAACCCAGAGTTACATTTTTCAAGCGCAAATATGCTCCGTCTTCTACCGACCATGAAGAACATTGGTAGTTGTAGTTGTTAAGTTCGGACTGGTTGGTCAGCGCAGGGAAGAATGCACCCGGATTATCCGGAGACCATGTGTTGCCTATGTGCTGATCGCTCGTGTTCAGATAAACGGCACGCATCGGAATCCTCCATGTACTTTCCTCACGCCAGATAGTACGTTTGCCTGCTCCCTGGAAAACGATGGCAAGGTCAAAACCATTCCACTCCAGACCTGCATTGATAGAGAATTGTACTTTAGGATCGTCTGTACCCAGATATACCAAATCTTCTTCTGTCAGTTTGCCATCTTTATTCACATCTTCGAACATGTTATCGCCAAGGCGCAGATTGTTGAGTGTACCGATGGTACTGGTGTTTTTGTACTTATCCACATACTTTTTCAGTTGTTCTTCTGTCTGGATCTTGCCACAGTAACGGAGACCGAATACAGAATTCAGAGGATATCCTTCACGGTCGGAGCGTACACCTGCTTTGATGGCTCCACTGCCACCGTTATCCACTAATTCGTTGGTGGTGTAGGTAAAAGTACCGCCGATATGATAGTTTACTTTTCCAATCTTATCCGACCAGTTGATCATACCTTCCCAACCGTGTGCCTTGAATGCACCGTAGTTTGCCGTGGGAGCTTTGTCACCCAGAATACCCGGGTAGATTACGTCGATCAACATATTGTCACTCTTCTTCCAGAAGATTTCTGCCGTACCCGTCAGGCGGTTGCGCAAGAATCCGAAATCAAGACCAATATTGTAGTTATGGATGCGTTCCCATGTACGGTCGGTACTCGGCAACTTACCGTTAGTATCTACATAAGAGATTTTTCCATTACCTATCAATGCACCGCCACTGGGGGTGAAGTTGTATAACTGTGCACCGTCATAGCGGTCAACGCCACTCTGATTACCTACGCTACCGTAAGAAGCTCTCAGCTTTAGTTCGTCTACAAATGTCAGATTCTTCATGAATGCTTCTTCTGAAATTCTCCATCCGGCAGAAGTACCCCAATAGAATACCCAACGGTTTTCGGGCTGGAATTTGGAAGAACCGTCGTAACGTCCCTGTGCTTCCAACATGTATTTAGAACGATAATTGTAGTTGATACGACCAAAGTAAGACATTACTGCCTCTTGCCATTTGGTTGATTTGTCGTCACCGTTCTTCAGGTAAACAACATCTTTTGTGCTATTAGGAATTTCCAATGAGGGCAGTATACCTTCTGTATAGAGGAAAGTGCCTTCATACTCTTTTAGGTTATATTGCGACCCCACCATCACTTTTACATCGTGAACATCGGCAAAGATATGCGACCAGTCGATGTGTCCGGACAATGAGTAAAAGTCGGTACGTGAATTGGATTTGGAATACGAGCTCTTGTCTTCGGTCGGATTGCTACGAACCACGCGGTCACCTGCATAGTTATACCAATCAATTGCTTTACTTTGTTTATCACGGATGGCTGTCGATGTATTATAACCGGCCGTTACTGAAGCAGTCAGATCTTTCAGGATGGAGTATCTGAATGTCTCGCTGATGTTGATAGCAGATACTTTCAGTTTGTTGTCACCACCCAATTCACAATACCAGTTGGGTGCGCCCCATGTTCCCCATGCATAAGGCTTGCCATTAGCGGTAGCAGATGGGAAACCCGGTTGCTGTGAGTTGGTGGTCAGTGCCGAACCAATCTGTGTAGGTGCCACTTGATCCTGACGGTTGTAGGCTATCACTGACTCAATAGAAGCGCGGTTGGACAGTTTAAAGGTATTTGTCAAGCGCAGATTATAACGATTATTATTGTTGTTACCCCACTTCAAGTTACTGTCATCATACATATAGCCTAAAGACAAACGGTATTTTGAGGCATCCGAACCACCAGCTATAGCAAGTTCGTGTTGCGTGGAAGCAGCTGTTCCCCACATGATATCCTGCCAGTTGGTATCGAAAAATACAAAGTCTGCTACGTCTGTGAAGGCATTACCAAAGGGATTTGTTGTATGGTCAAGATTGATATACTGATTTTTATACGCCAATGCTAGTTTTGCATAACGCATCCAGGTATCATCGTCACCGTAACCGTCATTGGTACGTGCATCTATCACGGAGGAAGCCCATTGTTCCAGACTCATCAGATGAGGAGACAGACCGATAAACTTACTTGTTACCGAACCGCTATAGTCTACCTGCACTTTGCCTGCCTGGGCTTTCTTGGTAGTTACCAATACTACACCACCAGCAGCTTTGCTACCGTAGATGGAAGCTGAAGCATCTTTCAAGAAGTTGATAGATTCAATATCAGAGGGATTCAACAAACGCAATTCGTTTACGCTTTCATATTCCACGCCATCGATAATGACTAATGGACTGGTAGTGTTTTTTGAAACTGCACCGCGCAGACTCATATTCCAGCTTTCATCGCCCGGGGCTGTAGAATTACGCGTGATAATGACACCGGGAACCTGTCCTTGCAATGCCTGTACAGGACTGGACATTGTTCCTTTATTCTCTAACATCTTCTGATTCACCACTGTTACCGAACCGGTCATTGTAGCTTTTTTTTGTGTGCCGTAACCCACAACTACCACTTCGTCCAGCATTTCCGAATCTTCTGCCAGAACCACTTTCAGATTGGTTTCATTTCCTTTTACCACAATCTCCTGTGACTTATAGCCTATAAATGAAACCACTAAGGTACCTTTTGCATTACTCAGACTGAAATTACCGTCAATGTCGGTAATGCAACCGTTCGTGGTGCCTTTCACCATAATGTTGGCACCAATGATGGGTTCACCGGTAGCATCCACTACGGTACCTTTTACTGTACCGGCCTGCATAATGGCTTGTACCTCATTTACATTGGCAAAAGCCTGCTGCGGGCTACCTACACAGAGCGCAGATGCCATTGCTGCTGAGAATAAAATTCTTTTCGATGAGAATTTCAGAAATTCATTCTTCATAATTTATAAATTTAAAATTAACACTATTATTTCTATTGTACTCTAATTAGATACATTGTTTCATATATTCACGTATTTCTTTCCGGCTGATAAACAAATGGTTTTCGACCGTACGGCGTGAAAGGTTCAATTTGGCGGAAATTTCCGATGAGGATTTATCTTCAAAACGGCTCATGATATAAATCTTTCTGCGTTGTTCCGGAAGAGTGCGCAATTTGCGCTTCTCACAAGCCAGTAAATCATTGGCAACAATCTGGTTTTCCGTTTCATTGGTACAGGTCGTTGCATGATCATATATATAAGATGTTATTTCTTGCTTCTTATAGTGACGGCGCAGGTAATCGTTCACCAGATTGCGGGATATGGTGTAAATGAAAAACTTTACGGTATCCGGACGGAGCATTTGCTTATAGTCCATTAAACGCAGAAATACATCTTGGGCTATGTCTTCAGCTTCCTCTTTATTGTTTATCCTATAACATATATAGAGATAGACGGAGCGGTGGTAACTCGTATAAGAGTCAGCTATCAATTGAACGGATGTCATCTTTTTGTTTTCCATGCTTCAGACTTTGGTTACGTTTTACGTTAGCTTTACGATTGCAAATATAAAAGGTAAAAACGGAAAACAATTTTTTATAGTGCTTAACAAATCTCATCTCATTAACTTAGACTGAAAACTAATTAATTTGCTGTAATATAGCGGATTAAGAATTTGAGACTCGTAGTATCAACTAATAATTTGAGACTCCGGAGGTAAGTTGGACAGAATATTCTTGCTGTTTATTGCAATAAAAATGCACTTATCTTTCGATATTCTGAAAGATAAGTGCAGAAAATGATGGAGTATATCTTAAATGCTATAGATTATTCGTCGTTATTCTTTCCGATGCTCCGGATATATTCATTGGGAGTGATGCCGGTAGCCTTCTTGAAATAGCGGAAGAAGGAGGCGCGTGAGCTAAAACCACAGAGTTCGGCAAGTGCTCCCAGTGTATATTTGGAATATTCATCTTCGTTGATAAGACGCTTGAACTCCTCAATACGGTAATCATTGATGTAATCGTAATAATTACGGTTCAGATGTTGATTGAACAGATAAGATAAAGTATGTGCTGACCTGCCGAGCATGGTTGCCAGATCGGCAATTTTCAGATCCGGGTTCGTATATGGCTTATCACGATGCATCAGAGCCTCCAGCTTTTCTGTCAGGCGCTGACATTCTTCCGTGCTTATCTTATTGGTCTTATATTTCAATTCTACTGTCTTTTCTTGCTTTTCGGGTTCTTGCACATCTTCCGGAAGCTGGATTTGAATATTTTTCGTTTGCTTTGCTTTTCTTTTCCGCTGATAGTAAATATAGCCGATAAAAGCTAAAGCAATGGAAACGGCGATGATGCTCCACGTTTCTACAGGATAGGCAATGTGGACGGCGGTACGTACTTCAGAATCTGGATTTCCGATATAGCGTAGCTTGAAAAGATAGTTTCCGGATGACAAATCATAATAAGTAATTTCCGACTTTCCGGTCAATATCTGCCAGTCCTCATCTTCACCTTCCAATTTGTATTCATAAGTCATATAAGCCGGTTCGGTATAGGTAAAACCGGAGAAGTGAAATGTCAGGTTGTTTTGGGAGGATTCAAGTTGTATTTCAGGGACTTTCCCACTCTCAACAACAGGATGAAGCGATTTCTTTCCGTTGACGTAAATATCTGTAATCGTCAGCGGATAAGTGTATCTTTTCATCTGATTATTTTGCTTGAAGTTCATATAAATCAGCCCTTTGGAATTTCCCATCCATATATTTCCCTGTTGATCCTGTACGGGAGGGCACAGTGTGAAAATAGAACTGGGAATACCATCAATGAAATTATAAGGAATAAAAGTTTCTTTCTTGTCGTAGCGGTAGAGTCCGTTATTGGTTCCTATCCAGAGCCATTTTTCTTCATCTTCCAGAATAAACATACCATCTTTTCCTTCCAGTTGTGTATCAGGTTGTAGCCTTCTGAAACGGCTCATGGAGAGATCGGATATACACATACTTCCTTTGTCCGGCAGGAAATAAAGATTATGGTCGGAGTCTTCATATACAACTCTGATCTTTTCTTTATGAATAAAGTTTTCCGGGAAGATGTCGGTTTTCAGACTTTCAGAAGAGGGGTCCCAGATGCACATGCCATTCTCTGTACAAATCCATCCTTTATGTGTGGAGTCGAAATAGATTTCGTAAACATTCCCTTCGGGTAATTTGGAGTTGGCACTGGTATATTGCTTGATTCTTTTCCCATCCTTATAACAATAGAGGCCCATTGAGGTACCTATCCACAATTGGTCTTTGTTATCCGCTTTTATACTGAAAATCTGTCCCCGCATGAAAGGTTGCGGTTCATTAGGTTCGAAGTCGTGAATAGTAAGATCAGCAGGATTGAATATGTACATACCCCCGCCATAGGTTCCGATATAATATTTATCCTGAAATTTGTAGATACAGAAGATCATACTGGAACGCAATTCGGGAGATTTAAAGTTTTTGAAGCGTCGTTGCTCTTCGTTTATGTAGAATAGGCCGTCGCGGGAGCCGACTAATTTCTCATGCTCGGTAATTGCAATACTGCGTACGGGCATATCTTTGGAGTCAAAATACGGGAGATAACTGTAAGTAGAGAAAAGTCCGCTCTGGTACAGACTGTAATCCAATCCCAGTTGATAGAAACCTATCCAGATAAGCCCGTCACGATCCACTAAAAGGGAGTACACGGAGTTGGAACGGATACTTTCGTCTTTTCCCGGTTCGTGGCGCAAAGAGCGTAGAACTTTCATTTGTTTGGTAGAAATGAAATGTACTCCATTTCCATCCGTACCCACATACAACATATCTTTACCATCACCGGACAGCGAAGATATCACATTGCATCCTACATCGATGAAGGGCCTGAACTTATGTGTTTGTGTATCGAAGCTGATAATACCTTGGCCCATAGTACCCAGATAAAGTACGTTGCCGATGCGGGTGATATTGTTGTAAGAGCAAAAATGTTTGTCTTCTACTATATTATGATAAGGGACGATTTTCTTGTCGGCAAGTGTCAGGGAATAAAGTCCGTCGTTGGTGGCTATCCAGAGAATGCCATCCTCACTAAGACTTAGTCCGGTGATGATATTAGAGGCTGAAAGGACATTGGGATCTATGAGCTTTTGTTCCAGGTTCCCGTTTTTATAGATAAACAGACCGGCCTCACTTCCTATATATAAAGTACCTTTCCCATCAGGTAGGAGCGTCCGGACGCCATAGTGTAAAGTTTCAGCAGCAATCGGTTCGAGAATATCTTTTTCGGTATTTACCCGCCAAAGTCCCATGCCGTTTCCCATCCATATCTGGTTGCCTTCCATTTCGGCGATAGCATTGACTCGCTTGATTTTTTCATTCGCTCCGGAAATCAGGAAATGTTTCAGACGTGTGCCGTCAAAACGTTCCAAAGAATTACCGGTACCTATCCAAACATAGCCAATGGAGTCTTTATAAAGTGCATTTACTACTAAGTCGGAAAGTCCTTCGGTGACGGACAGTCCCCGGAAGACAGAGGGGAGCGAATAGCCCGGAAGGAAGCCAAACAGCAGGAATAGCAGGATGATATATTTCGATATGTTTTTCACGATATGGTATCTTTCGTTTCTATACATTATGTTTCTGTACAGCAAATATAAGGAAAAAGAACGAAAATATTCGGGTTTAGGATGATTATTCGGCAGTCGAAGAGTCTTTGCTGACTTATTGGCTTGCGGACAGGGTACGGATCAGATACGGAGATGATATGGATTTGATGCTATTGTTTTCACTTCAATTCCATTTCCGCTGTATTGGCTTTTAGTTTATACGTCTTCTTTTTGATACTGATGGCGCAATCGGCGGATGCAGTGTAGTACCATGCCCCTTTCTTGAATTCCAGTAATATCTCTGCGGGAGTTTCCGCCTTGATAACTACATTCGGGGTACTTAGCAAAGTGCCATGTCCTAAAAAGAAGGTACAGTCATCGCCCTTTTTATTTCCCCATAAAGCATAGGTGGCTTGTGCACTCATTTTTCCACTGGTGCAGATATCCGTGGGGGTATCTGATGACAGGATATAATCTATACGTCCATCTTTTTGTACAACACATATGCTGGTGGCACTGTTTTCCGTTTTACTTTTTACTTCGGGGAAGCTTACTTCGGCAATGCAGCCGGGTTCTTTTACGGATGAGGGCTCATAGATAGCGACGAATGGTCGGTTCCAGGCTTCTCCTTTCTGGCGGGCTACAAATGTCAGGGTAGGCTGTTCTTTTATATTATATGGCATCCCCGGGGTACGGCTCAAACCTTCCGTCATGGGAGACAAGGCGGTGAAAACTTCCCGATCTGTTTCTCCTTTCATCCACAAGTTCATTGAAATGTCATCCTTGTCGGGCATGGCAATGGTAAATGTAGCTTTTATATCTTTGTCGGTAGTAGCTGACTTTTTATCATAGATATAAGAATAAGCATAAAGGTGAGCACCGGCAAAGGCCAGTTCTTCGGTGGGTTGCAAATTCAAGTCTGTACCGTTTGTGCCTGTCAGTGTTAGGGTTTGCCCCAGATTATGATAGAAATAATCATGCATTTTATCACTACCACGTTCTTTCCGGCTGCGGAAGATATCTACATAGTAACCGGTTTCCGGACCGGTAGTGACGATACTCATCATGCGGGTCTGGTCGGCACGACTTTCCGGTTCACGGAAAGAAACATCGCTATAGGTTACGGAAGTGAAAGCTTTTCCCGGTTCGGAAGAAACAGGGAAACTGGATTTAAGATCAAAGGAGTGATTACTTTTCATAACCGGGTAACTGGAAATGCCATCCACGCAAACCGTGTTATGACTGGGAAATTGAGAATAATATTCCAGATAGTCCAGTCCGCTGTATAAGTAAAGGCCGATTCCGGCATCGGGAGCCAGAACATATCCCTTACCATAAAGCTCCATGGATATGCCATTGGCATGCATGTGGTTTCCTTCACTGGCATTCAGAGATATCATAAGGCTGTTACGGGGATTCATTCCGTTTCGTTGTACCAGCCAGGAAACGTTCGGTGCATAGAAGAAGGGAGAGACATATTGTTCTATTTTTCCGGCTTCGATATTGGGATTCAGTTCCAATGGCTTTTCATCAAAGAAAGAACTGATGGAAACGGGGACACTTTTTTTGTTGTCTTTGGTTTTTCCCGCATCAGGATGGAAGCATTTCAGCATGGCAGTGAAATATTCTTCTTGCTCTTTCTTGCCGTTGTGCTGCGCGTTTCGTATCATGCGGGATATAGGATTGGTGTTCAGATATCCCGGGTGGGTATCACCGAAACCACAGATCATCCGGTTGGGGAACAAATATTGCGGAGTAGCGACTACCGCTTTAGAGAGAACCGGCATTGCTTTCACCAGATCATAATTCAGATTCCGGTCGAAGAGAGTAGCAAAACTGGTGTAGTCATTCAGTACTACATTGCTGTACCCGGGACATTCGGCCCAGATACCTGTTTTCGGATCGAAGCCATAATCGGCTAATTTAGTCAGACTCCATTGGCGAATACTGGAACGGTTGAGTACATAATCAATGTAATATTCGCGCCCTTTACCATCGGCATATTGCTTGTTGTTTTCCAGTATCATACCGATATTCATGACATAGCGAGCCTGCATCAGGTTCCAGTTATTGTGAGGAACACCGTTTGCAATGATATTGTCCGCCCATTTCTTGAAAGCTCCTGCGTATATATCCATCTTGTCGGTATGCCGGGTATTCAGGTAGTCATACAGGAAATCGTAAAGGGGAACGATATCATAAAGAATATCTTCGTGGATAACCTCGAAAGAACTCATTCCTACCAGCGTTTGCTGATGGCCGTGGTTGAGGTCGATAGGAACATTCCGGTAATAGATACCGGTCATATAGGTATCGAATACTCCGGCGGCAAGTTTTGCATATCTTTCTTCTCCGGTAAGCCAGTAAAGGAAGGCGGCATCACGGGCGATACCCATGATTTCACGGTTCAGGCTTTCGATGTTGCGGCCGGTTTTAGATGGATGTACACTCTCCATAGGGCGACCGGGCAGGGCATTGTTACAAAATGTCACATTTCCTTCAGCATCGTCATCGTATGGCACTACATCTTCCAGACGGGGACGTCCGTGGGTGGCGAATGTGCCACGCGTACCGGTATAGCGAACGGTGGGTGCCGGTGCTTTTTCGCCTCCGGCATGGTCGAAGGTTTCACCTTTTATATATACATCCGTAGCATGAGACTTCCAATACATGGCAAGGCGCGAAAGTAACCAGTCCGGTTGGGCGTCTGTCAGGTTAGCATAAAGATCGGTTCGCTTTTTCAATTTCTCAAATACGTCTTTTGCCCAATCTTCTTTTTCTATCAGATTCAGGGTTTCACTCTTACTGTTACTGTCTGTCAGGTAACGTGGATGGCTATTCGGCAATTGCTGTTGGAAGGCGATTTTCACCTCCTGAGCTTGTAATATCCCTGAAAAGAGAAGACATATCAATAAACTAAGTACTTTCATATTCTATCAATAACATTAGGTGTTTAAAGAATATACGGATGAGGGTGGATAATTACTCAACGAAATTCTTCAAAGATAGCGCAAGACTGTATAAAAGATGTAATCATTATTACACTTTTTTTAAAATAAAGCCCCTACTTTTGTGAAAAATACTATTTCCTATGAAGAAATTGTCATTTATAAACAGGTTTTTACCTTCGTACAAATGGAAAGTGGCTGCGATAATAATTTGCGGTGTTGTGGTAGGCGGGGGAGGCTTGTTCATGTATTTGCTGCGGGCGCATACCTACTTGGGGGATGAGCCGTCAGCGTGCGTGAACTGTCATATTATGGCACCTTACTATGCTACATGGTTCCACAGTTCACATAGTCGGGATGCCACTTGTAATGATTGTCATGTTCCTCATGAGAATGCCGTTAAGAAATGGACATTTAAAGGGATGGATGGTATGAAGCATGTAGCTGCTTTTTTGACAAAGAGCGAGCCGCAGGTTATCAGGGCGCATGAAGCCAGTTCAGAGGTGATTATGAATAACTGTATTCGTTGCCATACGCAGTTGAATACGGAGTTTGTGAAAACCGGAAAAATAGATTATATGATGTCTCAGGTAGGCGAGGGTAAGGCTTGCTGGGATTGTCACAGGGATGTGCCGCATGGTGGAAGCAATTCGTTGTCATCTACTCCCAATGCACTGGTACCTTATCCCGAATCGCCCGTTCCGGACTGGTTGCAAAAGATGCTTAAGAAATAATGAAATAAAATCAATATACTTATGGAAAAGAAATTGAAGTCATGGCAAGGCTGGCTGCTGTTCGGTGGTTCGATGGTAGTCGTGTTTGTATTAGGATTATGTGTTTCCGCACTGATGGAGAGGCGGGCGGAATTAGAAAGCGTGTTCAATAACCGCAGGACTGTTATTACAGGCATTGAAGCCCGTAATGAAGTGTTCAAAAGTGATTTCCCCCGTGAATATCAGACTTGGACGGAAACAGCGAAGACAGATTTCCAGAGTGAATTCAACGGAAACATTGCAGTCGATGTATTGGAGCAACGTCCTGAAATGGTAGTTCTGTGGGCAGGATATGCTTTCTCAAAGGACTATTCGACTCCGCGTGGCCATATGCATGCGATAGAGGATATTACGGCAAGTCTTCGTACGGGTGCACCTGCTACTCCCGAAGATGGCCCGCAACCGTCTACCTGTTGGACATGTAAGAGTCCGGATGTTCCCCGTATGATGGAGGCTATCGGTGTGGATGCATTCTATAATAATAAGTGGGGAGCAATGGGTGATGAGATTGTAAATCCTATTGGATGTGCCGATTGCCACGAACCGGAAAATATGAACCTGCACATCAGCCGTCCGGCATTGATCGAGGCTTTTGCACGCCAGGGTAAGGATATTACGAAAGCTACTCCGCAGGAAATGCGCTCGCTGGTTTGTGCGCAGTGCCACGTGGAATATTACTTCAAAGGTGATGGTAAGTACCTGACTTTCCCTTGGGATAAAGGCTTTACTGTGGAAGATATGGAGGCTTATTATGATAATGAAGGTTTCTATGACTATATTCATAAACTGAGTCGTGCTCCGATATTGAAAGCGCAGCATCCTGATTATGAAATCTGTCAGATGGGTATTCACGGTCAGAGAGGTGTGTCATGTGCAGATTGCCACATGCCTTATAAGAGCGAAGGTGGTGTGAAATTCAGCGATCACCATATTCAAAGCCCGCTGGCGATGATAGACCGCACTTGTCAGACTTGCCACCGCGAAAGTGAAGAAACACTGCGTAACAATGTGTACGAACGTCAACGTAAGGCTAACGAAATACGTAACCGTTTGGAACAGGAACTCGCTAAGGCTCATATCGAGGCAAAGTTTGCATGGGACAAGGGGGCTACGGAAGATCAGATGAAAGATGTACTTGCCCTTATCCGTCAGGCGCAGTGGCGTTGGGATTTCGGTGTGGCTTCTCACGGTGGTTCTTTCCATGCTCCGCAGGAAATCCAACGTATCCTTTCACATGGACTGGATAAGGCTATGCAGGCTCGTCTGGCTGTATCAAGAGTATTGGCTAAGCATGGTTTTACGGATGATGTGCCGATGCCGGATATTTCAACCAAAGAGAAAGCGCAACAATACATTGGTCTCGACATGGATGCGGAAAGAGCTGCTAAAGAGAAATTCTTGAAAACAACTGTACCTACATGGCTGGAAAAAGCGAAAGCTAACGGTCGCCTGGCCCAGAAATAAAACAGAGATATGTGGATCAGACCGTGGGGATTTAAAGAAGGATGCCTGATAGGCGCAGGATTGTTGGTGACAGGATGGCTGCTACAGATTACAATTGGTGAAATAGATTGGAGTCTGTTTGCCTATCCGGTGAACATCGTTGTTCTGGTTTTATATATAGCCGGAATAGTTGCCATGCATTGCCTGCGCAAACGTGTCTATTTCTTCGGTTGGATGAGTCATTATACATCAGCTGTCTCTTCTCTTTTATGGGTGGCGGGCATTACGGTGGTGATGGGACTTATCCGTCAGCTCCCTTCCGGTCATCCGGCAGATATGCTTGGCTTTTCGCGAATGCTTTCGGCATGGCCTTTTGTATTGCTTTATATCTGGATGGTGACTGTACTGGGGTTGACCACGCTTCGTGCCGGATTTCCATTCAGATGGAAGAAGCTTGCTTTCCTTTTGAATCATGCCGGGCTGTTCATTGCCTTGATTACGGCAACCTTGGGAAATGCCGATATGCAGCGGCTGAAAATGACTACCCGGATAGATAATGCCGAATGGCGTGCAATGGATGAGCACGGTAAATTGATAGAACTTCCGCTGGCCATTGAACTGAAAGACTTCACGATTGACGAGTATCCTCCGAAACTGATGCTGATTGATAATGAAACAGGACGTACATTGCCTGAGAAAGCACCGGAACATTTGTTGCTGGAAGAAGGTGTAACGGATGGGCAACTGTCCGATTGGCTGGTGACTATCCGGCAAACGATTCCCTGGGCGGCTTCTGTGGCTACGGAAGATACGGTGAGGTTTACCGAATTCCATTCGATGGGAGCCACATATGCCGTTTATTTGCAGGCTATCAATCAAAAGACGAAAACTGCAAAGGAGGGCTGGGTAAGTTGCGGTAGTTTTATTTTCCCATATAAAGCATTGCGTCTGGATTCGTTGACAAGCCTTATCATGCCGGAACGCGAGCCGCAGCGTTTTGCTTCTACAGTGAAAGTTTACACGGAAGACGGCAAACAGGTGGAAGATACGATTGCAGTGAACCATCCTCTGAATGTGGCCGGATGGAATATTTATCAATTGAGTTATGATGATACGAAAGGGCGTTGGAGCGATATCAGTGTGTTTGAACTGGTACGTGATCCGTGGTTGCCTGCTGTCTATACGGGTATTATCATGATGGTGCTGGGAGCTATCTGTCTGTTTGTTAACGCACAAAAAAGAAAAGAGGAGGACGCTGAATGACGTGGGATTATTTTGTACCGTTTTCAATTGCCGCCCTGCACTTCTGGGGATTCGGTGCCTTTGCCGCCTGGCGCGGAAGAAAACCGTATGTTGTTGGCGGGCTTACCTTGATAGGACTTGCTATCTTCTTTTGCTTTATTGTGGGAATGTGGATTTCTCTGGAGCGTCCGCCTATGCGGACCATGGGAGAGACGCGCCTGTGGTACTCTTTCTTTCTTCCACTGGCAGGACTCATCACATACAGCCGTTGGAGGTATAAGTGGATACTCAGTTTTAGTTTTATTCTGTCACTGGTATTTATCTGCATCAATATCTTCAAACCGGAAATACATAACAAGACTTTGATGCCGGCTTTGCAAAGCCCGTGGTTTACGTCGCATGTCATCGTATATATGTTTGCCTATGCTATGCTGGGTGCGGCTACCGTGATGGCTATTTATCTGCTTTGGTTCAAGAAGAAGCCGATTGACAGCCGGGAGATGGACCTATGCGATAATCTGACTTATGTAGGATTGGCATTCATGACATTAGGCATGCTGTCGGGGGCTGTATGGGCAAAAGAGGCGTGGGGACATTACTGGTCGTGGGACCCGAAAGAGACATGGGCGGCCGCTACGTGGTTCTCCTATCTGATTTATATACATTTCCGCCTTGGAAAACCTTTGTTACACCGTAAGGCCTTAATTTTACTTCTGATATCATTTGTTTTGCTGCAAATGTGCTGGTACGGCATAAACTATCTGCCCTCTGCACAGGGAGTCAGCATTCATACGTATAATTTAAACTGATAATCATTATGAAAACTACTTATTGGGCAATGCTTCTCATGCTTTTGCCAAGCATGGCGTATACGCAAACAACAGAAAAAGAGAATGAATTTACAATGTCCATCCAGATCAGACCTCGTGCAGAATATCGTAATGGTGCTTTGATGCCCCGTAACGAAGGAGAGGAACCTGCAGGATTCATCAATAACCGTGCACGACTTTCTATGGAGTACAAGCGTTCTGATTTGCAAATGAAAATCTCGGCTCAGCATGTGGGGGTATGGGGACAAGATCCGCAGATTGACAAGAATGGACGTTTCATCATGAATGAGGCATGGGCTAAACTGAATTTCGGTAAAAACTTCTTTGCACAATTAGGTCGTCAGACCCTTTCGTACGATGACGAACGCATTTTGGGCGGACTGGATTGGAACATAGCCGGACGCTATCATGATGCATTGAAACTGGGCTATGCCGACCCCAACAACCAATTGCATCTTATCCTCGCTTTCAACCAGAATGACGAGACTAAGATAGGTGGTACCTATTACGTGCAGGCCGGAGCACAGCCTTACAAGAATATGCAGACACTCTGGTATCACTATAAATCCGATTATACTCCTTTTGATGCATCCTTACTGTTCATGAATCTGGGACTGGAGACCGGAGATGCAGCAACAAAAGAATCCCATACCCGCTATCTGCAAACGATGGGTACTTATATTACTTATAAAGATAATGGCTGGAATGTGGACGGTGCTTTCTACTACCAGATGGGGAAGAACCTGAATGCAGAAAAGGTATCTGCCTTTATGGCAAGCCTGCAGGCCGCTTATGCCATTGACAAGACCTGGACCGTAGTGGCAAGTGCCGATTATCTAAGCGGAGACAGCGGTGACAGTGACAAGTACAAGGCATTCAATGTTCTGTATGGCACACATCACAAGTTCTACGGAGCTATGGATTATTTCTACGCATCTGATTTTAAAAACGGATATGCTCCCGGGTTATTTGACAAACGTCTGGGTGTACGTTTCCGTGCTTCCGATAAGGTGGATATGGACTTGAACTACCACCATTTCTCAACAGCGGCGAAATTGCCGAATCTGAAGAAAGCATTAGGTTCGGAAGTCGATTACCAGATTAACTGGTCGGTGATGAAAGATGTGAAACTCTCTGCCGGATATTCCTTCATGCGCGGAACGGAAACCATGGATGTCGTGAAAGGCGGTAATCACAAAAGCTGGCAAGACTGGGGATGGGTTTCAGTAAATATCAATCCGAGAGTATTGTTTGTGAAGTGGTAAAGATAGATAAAAGAGAATACGTATGGGGAGCTTCCTCATACGTATTTTTCTAATGATGGTTCGTCCAGAACACGGACTGTCTTTCCGTCCATCTCTATAATTCCTTCCTTTATCATTTTATTAATTTCCTTTGATAGTGCAGGGCGGGTTACATTCAGATATTCGGCAAGGGTTGCCTGATTGTGAATGATGTTGACTGTTGAAGAGTTCTTTTTCTTGTGTTCCAGCAAGTAGACAACGAAACGTTCACGCACTGTTTTTCGTGATAGGGTTTTCAGGCGGGATACTGTGCAGACATTACAATTGCCCGTGATGCAAAGAAAGTTGTGTAATATTTTAGGTTCCTCGCTGATAAGCTTAAACATGGACTCTTTACTGGCAGTGAGTAGGGTACTGTCTTCCATGGCAGTAAAGGTTGCCGGCAGCACTCCGTCTGAACTGAATAAATGAGGAGTAGCGAATGCACGTGCTGCAACGATATATTCTATCATGACTTCATTTCCCAATCCGTCAATAATATCTACCCGTAGTTTTCCTTCTAACAATACATATAACTTCTTGCAGAGTGTTCCCTGGGTGGCAATGATATCTTTTTTGTCTACCGAGTACAGGGAGATATCCAACCTGTCGAGCAATGAATGCTTGATGTTAAGGGGAAGGTCACGAAACAGCGGAATCTGGAAAAGTAATTCCTGATGTTTGTCGGTTAATGTTATTTTCCTCATTATATTAGGTAGTTGGTTGTACAAAGATACGATGAAAAAGTAGAATTAAAAGTATTTCTTCGAATTCTCCTCGTCAATAAACATTTCTTTTCCTTCTATTTGTATGCAGCCCTCATTGCTCAATTCAGATATGGCACGTGCCAATGACGGACGGGCTACCCCAAGTATATGTGCCACCTCCTGTTGGGAACCGATACCTCCATGCATCTTTACATAATTGAGTAATCTGGATTTCAGGCTTTGTAAGGCAAACTCGTTCAGTTTCTTGGATAGAAATAAGCTCCGGTCGGAAATCAACTTCAGGAAATTCTGCATAATGATCGGGTACTGGTGCATGAACTCCAGAAAAGCATCTTTATTCAGAATCAATACTTCCGAGGTTTCCAGGGTTTCGATATTCACCGGGAAACGGTTTTCGGAGGCGAAGATGAAAGCCGGTGCAAGGAGCTTCGGAGCACGGAGAGTCTCTATGGTGAGTTGTTTTCCTTCTGCACTGACCATTTGCGTACGCACTGTTCCATTGCACAGAATATAGAGAGAACGGTAAATATCTCCCTGCATGGCGATAAACTCTCCCGATTTATAAGATTTAAGGGTATGTTGGTGCAACAGAACGAACTTTAACAGCGTTTCTTCTGTTATGCCTCGAAATAATGGCATCTGTAATAATATATGTGGTTCCATTCTTTTTTTAAGTTTTTTGTGATTGGGTGTAACATACGTGACAATTTACCTGCTATAAACTCTCCATCTTTGCACAAAGATAATGCAAATGTATTTTATAGATGCCCGATTACAATTAATTTATAGTATGGTAAATGATAATTTATCGGCGAGGGAATGGGTACGCGGACTACGCGGATAAGGCGGACGAACGCGGACTTTAATCTTTTAGACGCGGATGACACGGATGACGCGGATTTTTAAAGCTGCGCTATACATACCGGCATATCACACCGAAGGAAAAAAGAATCCGCGTCATCCGTGTCATCCGTGTCTGAAAGATTACTTGCACGCCGAAGGAGAACCTTGCTCCAGCGCTACGCTGGTAAATTATCATTTATAGAACAACCTAATTTTGCATGAGTATTTAACTAAATAAAAAGAATAAGATGATGGAAGCTAAAATGTTTTGTTATCAGTGCCAGGAAACAATGAAAGGCACCGGTTGTATCTTGAAAGGTGTGTGTGGAAAAGAAAGTCATACAGCAAAGGCAATGGATTTGCTGATGTTCGTGGTACGTGGAATATCAGTCGTTACTGATGAATTCCGTAACGCCGGACATCCCGTAGCTGCCGAAGTGAACCGTTTTGTTGTGGATGCCTTATTCTGCACCATTACAAATGCCAACTTCGATGATGAAAGCATTCTGAACAGGGTGGATAAAGGTATGATATTGCGTAACCGTTTAATAGAAGAAGCCAAAGAAAAAGGTATTTCCTTGCCTGAAATCGACGAACTGCAATGGCAGGGTGGACGTGATGAGTATGCTTCCAAAGCGGAAAGCGTAGGTGTGCTGCGTGAGCCCGACATAGACCTGCGTTCCCTGAAAGAATTGATGACTTATGGTCTGAAAGGTATGGCGGCATATCTGGAACATGCCATGCGTCTGGGATATGACGATGCTTCTATCCATACTTTTATGCAACATGCTTTGGCCGCCACTGCCACAAAATCACTTCCGGCAGGCGAATGGGTAAAGATGGTGCTCCAGACCGGAGAATACGGTGTGAAGACTATGGCTTTACTGGATAAAGCGAATACCGAACGCTATGGCAATCCGGAAATGACAAAAGTAAATATCGGAGTAGGGAAGCGTCCGGGTATCCTGATAAGCGGCCACGACCTGAAAGATATGGAAGAACTATTGAAGCAAACCGAAGGTACAGGAGTCGACGTGTACACACATAGCGAAATGCTACCTGCTCACTATTATCCTGCTTTCAAGAAGTATTCCCACTTCGTAGGCAACTATGGAAATGCCTGGTGGAAGCAGCGTGAAGAGTTCACCACCTTCAATGGCCCTATCCTGTTTACAACAAACTGTATCGTCCCCCCGTTGGCAAATGCTGAATATAAAGAACGTATGTTTACAACAAACTCCACCGGATATCCCGGTTGCAAGTACATTCAGGCAGATGCCGAAGGCAGAAAAGACTTTTCCGAAATTATCGAGATAGCCAAGCAATGCCAGCCGCCTACGGAAATAGAACGTGGAGAAATCATCGGTGGTTTTGCCCATAATCAGGTGTTGCAACTGGCAGATAAAGTGGTAGATGCCGTGAAGAGCGGTGCTATTCGTCGCTTTGTGGTTATGGCAGGTTGCGACGGACGTATGAAGGGGCGTGACTATTATACTGAATTTGCCAAGGCGTTGCCTAAAGATACAGTCATCCTGACAGCAGGTTGTGCCAAGTATCGTTACAATAAGTTGCCTCTGGGAGATATCAACGGTATTCCACGCGTACTGGATGCAGGACAGTGCAACGACAGCTATTCACTGGCAGTCATTGCAATGAAACTGAAAGAAGTGTTCGAGCTGAATGATATCAACGAACTCCCGATTGTGTATAACATTGCCTGGTACGAGCAGAAAGCCGTTATTGTACTGCTGGCCTTGTTGAGCCTGGGTGTGAAGAAAATCCATTTAGGGCCTACGCTGCCTGCCTTCCTGTCGCCCAATGTGGCAAAGGTCTTGGTAGATACTTTCCAGATAGGTACCATCAGTGATGTGGAAGATGACTTGAAGATGTTCCAATTATCATAAATGATTAATAAATTCTGAAGTATATTCGGATGGATAATTCCCGCCCCTACGAGTTAATCATATCGTGATTAATTTGTAGGGGCGAATTATTATTTTAGTAGAATTCTTTTGAGTGGTCTTTGAGATTTACAACTTCCACCCCAATGTCTTTTCCTGTATATTCCATAGCTTGGCGTATAGCCCCTTATTATTGAGTAGTTCCTGATGCTTACCTTGTTCAGCAATACGTCCTTCCTCCAACACTATGATGTTATCTGCATTCTTGATCGTCTTCAGGCGATGGGCAATCACGATTACCGTACGTCCTGCAATCAATGTATTGATGGCACGCTGTACTTCCACTTCATTTTCCGGATCGAGTGAAGCCGTTGCTTCATCCAGAAGTACTACGGGAGCTTCTTTCAATATAGCTCGTGCGATAGAAATGCGCTGCTTCTCTCCACCGGACAAGGTACACCCCCCTTCACCGACCTGCGTATCATATCCTTTGGGCAATCGCATGATGAAATCGTGGCAACATGCTTTGCGGGCCGCCGCTTCTATTTCTTCGTCCGTAGCGTCGGTTTTGCCGAAACGGATATTGTTGCGAATAGTATCTTGAAACAGATACACATCCTGAAATACCATCGAGATATGACTCATCAGTGATTCCGGTTCCAGGGTTTTCATGTCTACTCCATTAAATAAAACCTGTCCCTGTTGCGGATCGTAAAAACGTGCGCATAGTTTCAGCATGGTGCTTTTTCCACTCCCCGAAGGACCTACCAGAGCGGTGAGTGTATTCTTACGCAATGTTACCGATACATCATGCAGTACCTGTTTTTTCTGATAGCCGAACGATACGTGATAGAAAGTAATATCACCGCTTTCCGGAGCCTCTTTACTACCTTGCATTTCCGGTTCGTTCATCAGCGCCAGGATGCGCCCTCCGGCAATGGAGAAATATCGGAATTCTGCAAAGTTGGTCAGTGCCGAAGTCAGCGGATCGAAGACGCGGGAACCGACAACGAGGAACATAACGAACGTGAGCAAGGATAAATCTCCTCCTATCAATAAGTACGTACCACAAAGTATCATCAACGTCAGACCTGCCCGTATCAACGTTACAGAAAGCAGTATGAACGGGCCGAGTAATGCTTCCTGGCGGATACAGGCACGGCGTAGTTCAGCAAGGGCATTCTTCAGACGGACAAACTTGTCGCCCAGCAGATTATATGCTTTCATTACCCGTATTCCCTGCAAGTACTCTTCCAGGCGATTGCCTGCATTGATTTTGGCGGCAATCTGTTTGCCGCTCAGTTTGTATTGCAGGTAAGTACTGCCCAGCAATATTCCTACGGCAAGTGGCAGGGCTATAAACATGGCAACGGCCATTCGCCAATCTATCCATAGCAAGCCGAGGAAGGCAAGTACAGGCATCACCAGTGCACCCATCAATTGGGGCAGATGATGCGAAATACCTGTTTCCGCCATGGTAAAGTCTGTAATCAGCATGGACGAAAGATCACCCGGATCGCGGCGTGAGAGGAAACCCAATGAGAGTTTCCGCAAATGCTCTGCCAGGCTGACACGTCCTGCGGCACTCATTTCATAGGCACCCCGGAAATTGGCGCGGTAGGAAGCCCTTTCGGCCAATGCCATGACAAATACATACACTACAAGCAGGATAAAAATAGTCCAGAGCCGTTGAGTGTCCAGTGGTATTCCGCTGCCATCGAAAGCACGGAATATCACGTTGATTGCTTCGATAGACAGGCAGAACGGGACAATATTTACCAGGTTGGCAAGCATCGTGTAGCCCACAGGTTTGCGAAGGCGTTTGGTGTGCCCTATCGTAATATTTTCTATTGCATTCATTCTTTTACCTCCTTCTTACTGTTTAGTTCCCAGCGGAACGCATCCGTATAAGCGTCCCACATATTCTTATATAATCCTTCCGTTTTACTTAATATCTCGTGTTTCCCATGTTGTACGAGCTTTCCTTCATTCAGTACAATGATTTGCTGTGACGAGATGATGGATGAAAGACGGTGTGCTATGATGATAACCGTCTTGTTCCGGATCAGATGTTGCAAAGCCTGCTGCATCTTATATTCATTTTCGGGATCGGCAAAAGCAGTCGCTTCGTCCAGCACCAGGATAGGGGCATTTTTCAGGATAGCCCTTGCCACACAGACACGTTGCGACTCGCCACCGGAAAGGTAGACGCCCTCATCTCCGATGCGGGTTTCGTAACCTTGCGGAAGGCTTTCTATAAACTCATGACACTGTGCGGCTTTTGCGGCAGCTATCACTTCCTCGCGTCCTGCACTGGAGTTCCCTACCCGGATATTCTCATAGAGGGTATCAAAGAAAAGGAAGCTATCCTGGAAAACAAAGGAAACAATGTCCATCAACTTTTCAGTGGGAATATTTTTGATGTTGACTCCTCCGATCCGTATTTCGCCTTCCGCTACATCCCAGAAGCGGGGAATCAGATTGGCTACTGTCGATTTTCCTGAACCCGAAGGACCTACGAGTGCCGTAATTTCACCTTGGCGTGCTGTGAAGGTGATGTCGCGCAGCGCTTCGGTACGGGTTGTCTCCGCTTTATTCTCATAAGCGAAACTAACCTTGAGGAATTCGATGTCATAACCGGCGGGTACTTGCGGCGTTTGTGCTTCCGGTACGGGCGGCTCGGCAAAGATACGATCAATACGTTTTACGCCCTCGTCTATTTCCCGTGTGCCCGATCCGAGGAACATCAGTTTATAAATAGGGGAGGCTACTCCGGGGCCCATAATAATAAAGAATAGATAGACAGCGGCTAATGCTAGATTTTGTGGCTCATGGCTCAGTAATAGTAAACCTATCGGCAGAATGAATGTAATAAGTGAGTTCAGTAATATGGTGAAGACCACCATACCGGGTTCGTATGTATCACATACTTTCAGTGCATATTCCTTATACGCCTTAATCTCACTATTGAAACGGCGGAATGACCGGACGCTCTGACCGAAGATTTTCACGACCGGCATGCCACGTACATATTGTACGGCTGAGGCGCTCATTCGTTCCTGTGTATCAAAGTAGATTTTAGTAAACTCCTGTGCCTTTTTCCCGAAGAAGTTGGCAAACTGTAATCCTATACTCAATGCGATACAGAATAGACATATCGCTGCCATCCATCCATTCAGGGAGAAGAAGATAATAAACATCAGAGTGACCGTAGCCAATACATTCACAAGGTCGGGGATGGTATGGGCAATGAAGTTTTCAATCTTTTCTACATTCTGTTCCATAATTTTCTTGATGCTTCCGGTAGATGTACCGTTCAGGTATCCTAACGATAAGCGTCCAATGTGTTCCGATAGCTTGATACGCAGTCCGTATAGGATACGGAAAGCTGCTACATGTGAGGCCATCAGTGCCGCATAAAGTAGCAATAATCCTCCGATCAGTCCGAAGAAGGCAAACCATCCCCAATATATCAGTATCCCGCTATCTATTTTTTCTAAGTCACTGGCGTGAAGCAGTAACTCCTGCAATACGCGGTATACCGACCAGTAGGGAACCAACATGCACGTAGCGCTTCCTGCCGACAAGATACCGGCCAGGATCAGCAACCCTTTCCGCTCGCCTGCAATCTCAAACAGGCGGGCGATTCCTTTTTTCTTTTTCAGTTTCTCTTTCATAATCTATCATACTTTTAAAAACGAACAATATTCAGATTCATTCAAAAAAAGAGAGAGCTTATATTTTCATAAGCTCTCTCCAACCAGTTACTTCGAATGTGATGTATTCTGTAACTATCTGTTCCAAATTTTCTATCCCGACTCGATGCATGATCAATTCCTCAAACATGGTGAACATCCATGCCGTGTGCAGGTGGATGGAAAAGTCGGTTACATTGATATTCATTTGCGGATGTTTCTCTTTCATATCCCTGAAGTACTCTTTCACGAGTGATGTGGAGCGTTCGGTGAAGTTCTCTTTGAAGTTTTCCAGTGAAGAACCCTGTGCATGGAAAAATAGCAATACCAACAATTTGCGATGCTTTTGTATCAATGTCATGTACTCTTCTATCACACATCTTAGGTATTCGCTGGAATACATCTCCATGATATCTGCTCCATAACGGCCATGATGTTCGTGCAGCATTCTATCGAATGCACTGATCACGGGCCGTACTACTGTACAGAAAATATCATCCTTGTTTTTGAAATAGTTATAGATATTGCTCAACCCTACCTGGGCTTCTTGCGCAATTTCACGCATGGAAGCCTTCGGAAAGCCGTTTTCGAGGAATACTTTTTCGGCAGCTTTCAAAATATCTTTTTGTATGTCATCTTTAGGGTATTGCATAAGTTTTATTTCTCGACTGCAAAGTAGGGGAGAATCCGCGTTTTCTGAAATACCCATTAATGATGGTTTTTTGTTAGATTTTTATAAAAATCACAATTATTGGGTATTGCCAAGGTCGCTGAAAGCATGCAACTTTGCGCGTATAATCTAACTATAAACTACTATATGGTGAAACTAACCAATCATAAAAAGGCAATTGACAGACCTTTAAGTTGTAAGAGATGGGGAATAATAGCTATTATTATTCTTTTTGTAGGTAGCTTATCTTTTTTACTGTACTCTTACTTTTCTCATGACGTTGATAATCCTCAGTGTAACTGTTTGCTATGTATGCTTAATCATGTTCCTGAAGAGGGAGAGTACATTTATAACCGCTATTTGATATTTATTAGTTTTATCTGGATTGCTGTGATCTTTGCGGCTGTCTTTTTAGTGAATTACTGCTTTGTAAAAAAGAACAAAAAGAAATAGTGTTCGTTTAAGTACCTACTTGTTATTATTTTTAATAACACAATACTCATATTTGGGTATTGCCCGCCTTTTTAACTCCCTCTACCTTTGCGCCAACAAAATTTAAGATAAAAGATGAGAAAATTAACTTGCTTATTCGCCTTAGGTTTCTTGCTTTTTAACAATACTTTACGGGCTAATGAACCTGAAAAAGTAACCTCAACAGAAGAGGTATCTGAAACTACGGCAAAGAAAGAGAGAATAAAACAGGTAACAAAAGATGACGACTACGAAAAGTTCCGTTTCGGTGGATACGGAGAAATGGTAGCAAAGTTTATGAATTACGGAACGAATCGTTTCTATGGTGGGGTCGATAACAGTGATCACCGCAATACCATTGCAATTCCTCGTTTTGTGTTGGCTTTTGACTACAAGTTTAATTCCAAGTGGATACTGGGTGCTGAAATAGAATTTGAAGCAGGAGGCGTAGGTATTGAAACAGAACTTGAGAATTCAGAAAACGGTGAGTATGAAACAGAAATGGAAAAGGGTGGAGAAGTTGCTCTTGAGCAGTTTCACATTACCCGTCTGATACATTCGGCTTTCAATGTTCGTGCAGGTCATTTGATTGTACCTATGGGATTGACCAATGCACACCATGAGCCTATCAACTTCTTTGGAACATCTCGTCCTGAGGGTGAAACCACAATTATTCCTTCTACCTGGCATGAGACAGGGCTGGAATTCTTCGGCTCTTTTGGTAAAGGATATGCGCGCTTTGATTATCAGGCAATGATTGTTGCCGGCTTGAATGCTGATGGATTTGGTCGCGATAATTGGGTTGCCGGTGGTAAGCAGGGACTCTTTGAACAAGATAACTTTACTTCGCCTGCTTATGTAGCACGTCTGGACTATAAAGGGGTACCGGGACTGCGTGTAGGTGCTGCCTTTTACTATTGTAATGACGTGACAGCCAATGCTGATAAGAATTATAAGTATAGCAGTGTAGGCCGCTCATCAGTGAAAATCTACTCTGCCGATGCACAGTATAAAAATAAATATGTTACCGCTCGTGGTAATATCATTTATGGTGATTTAGAGAATTCTTCCAAGATCAGCAAGGTTACTCTTTCCAATAACTCCAATTATTACCACGGTGCTATGCGTAATGTAGCTAAGAATGCCCTGTGCTATGGCTTGGAGGCTGGTCTCAACCTGAGTGCTTTCTTCTCACAGAAGAAATGTCCGGTTATTTATCCTTATGCCCGTTATGAATACTACAACCCGCAGGAAGAGGCAGAAGGTTCTGCCACAATGGAGAAACGCTGCCAGGTAAGCAAATGGACGGCAGGAGTTAACTGGTTTGCATTGCCGAATCTGGTTGTGAAAGCCGATTATACTACCCGTCATATTGGTACGAACAAGGTATTTGGATCGACTAAATATAACAATGAAAATGAATTTGCTATCGGCATAGCTTATGTCGGTTGGTTTACCAAGAGATAGTTCAAATAGGTATTTATAATTAATTTAATGTTTAAGTAATATGAAAAAGTTTTTTTATTTGTCGGCTCTTTCATTGGGCATGATGTGTTCCATTACGGCTTGTAGTGATGATGACACTACGACTATAGATGCTAAGAATCTTGACTATACGGCAGAGAATGCAAGTAGTTGGGGAAATTACATGCGAGTAGTTGCACAATTGTTGGTGAATGATGCTACTGCTCTTTATGATGACTGGGCGGTTAAATACAACGAAGGTGGAAGTTATGCAGATTTCTTTAAGAATCAAGATGCTTTGACGAGCGTTGAGCAGTTGATTGATGGCTGTGTAGACATTGCCAATGAAGTAGGTACTGCCAAAATTGGTGACCCTTACGATCTTTTCATACATAATAATGAAGAAAAGGCTTTGTATGCTGTAGAGTCATGGTATAGCTGGCATTCTCGTGAAGACTATCGTAACAATATCTATTCTATTCGTAATGCTTATTACGGAACACGTACAGGAGCTATTAGCGAGTCATCTCTCTCAAAAGCAGTAGCTGCAGTAAATGCTAATCTTGATACTGAAGTGAAAAAAGCGATTGATGATGCAGCAGCAGCAATTTGGGCTATCCCGAGTCCTTTCCGCAACAATATCAATAGCCCGGAAGCAGTAAGTGCTATGGAAGCTTGTGCCACTTTGGAGGGAGTACTCAAGGGAAGCTTGAAGAATTGTATCGAAAGTATTGATAAAACAGTGTTGGCTGAAGTCGTAAAAAATTATGTGGATGTAGTTGTATTACCTACTTACTCTGATTTGAAAGCGGGAAATCAAGCTCTTTTCGATGCTGTTGAGACATTCCGTACTTCTCCCAGCAATGCTAACTTCAAGGCTTGTGCCACAGCATGGCTTGCTGCTCGTACACCGTGGGAAACCAGTGAGGCATTCCTTTTTGGTCCGGTTGCCGACAAAGGTCTTGACCCCAATATGGATAGTTGGCCGCTTGACCAGGATGGTATCGTACAGATACTGACTTCCGGTAACTATTCAGACTTAAACTGGGATGGTAACTATGATGAAGAAGATGATAAAATTGCCGGTGCACAAGCTTTGCGTGGTTACCACACTTTGGAATATTTGATCTTCAAAGATGGTGAAGCCCGTACCATTCAGTAAGATTTTTACTTGTTAGAAATAAGATTTTGCGGAAACAGCGGGATAATGAATATTCTGTTGTTTCCGCAACATCTGCGTTAAAAAGATAAATGTTAGTTACGTATTTTGCAATAATAATTCAATAACGAATGAATGGCTTATTAAAATACTCATTTCCAATCTGTTTTTCGCTTCTGGCATTGTTTGCTTGCGAAAATGATGGAATTGATGTGGATGATATAGAAGTACCTGCCGGCTTTGCCCTCTCTGCCGGTACTGCTACCAACTTCCTGACTTCCTCTTATGCTTATGACAGGTCTGCTGACTGGATAACAGGGGCATACGATAAACGTTTCACCCGTGGTGACAAATTGTATGATGATATCCGCACCAGTAGTAATGGAATAGGTGGAGGACTGGGACCGGTTTATGCCGGTTATTCTTGTGGTAGCTGTCACCGAAATGCCGGACGTACGCAACCTACTTTGTGGAGCGAAGGTGGTTCCGGTAGCTCCGGCTTTTCGTCTATGTTGGTTTATATTAGTCGTAAGAATGGGGCTTTCTTTCAGGATTATGGACGTGTGCTTCATGATCAGGCTATTTATGGTGTGAAGCCCGAGGGAAAACTGAAAGTGGAATATACCTATGAGACTTTCCAATTCCCTGATGGTGAGACGTATGAACTCTGCAAACCCAATTATTCTATTTATGAATGGTATGCGGACAGCATCAAACCCGAAGACCTGTTCTGTACGGTGCGTATTCCTTTGCGCCACGTAGGTATGGGACAAATGATGGCGCTCGATCCCACTGAAATTGAAGCTTTGGCTGCTAAAAGTAATTATCCGGAATATGGTATCAGTGGCCGTTGCAACTATATCTCCGAGAGAGGAGTGAGAAGTTTAGGCTTGTCCGGTAATAAAGCACAGCATGCCGACCTGACAGTGGAACTTGGTTTCTCCAGCGATATGGGAGTTACGAACAGCCGCTATCCCGAAGAAATCTGTGAAGGACAGGCGCAAGTAAATCAAGGCAGTATGATGGGACTTTCTTATGCCCAATTGGATGTATCAACAGAAGAGATGGAGAATGTAGACCTCTACATGCAGAGCCTTAGTGTTCCGGCACGTCGCAATGTGAATAATGAACAAGTGATCAAGGGTGAGCAGAATTTTTATAAGGCGAAGTGCCATCTCTGTCATGTAACCACCTTGCACACAAAACCACGTGGGTCTGTACTGTTGAACGGAACTCGTCTTCCCTGGCTGGGTAGTCAGACAATTCATCCATACTCGGACTTCCTGCTTCATGACATGGGCTCTGAAATTATGGGCGTAGGACTGAATGACAACTATGTAAGCGGTTTGGCCCGTGGCAACGAATGGCGTACGACTCCGCTTTGGGGTATCGGATTGCAGGAAACTGTGAATGGTCATACTTACTTCCTGCATGATGGGCGCGCTCGTAACTATGTTGAGGCTATCATGTGGCACGGGGGTGAAGGTGAAGCATCGAAGAATCTCTTCAAAAAGATGAGTAAAGAAGATCGTGATGCTTTGATCGCATTCCTGAAATCATTATAAAACAAATAACGAACAATAAAACCAATAAGTATTATATAAGCAATTATGAAGAAATTAATTTTAATGGTTGTAATGGCTGCCCTTTCGTTGGCTGCTATGGCACAGCATGAAGAAGATACAGAAAACGGTGTAGTGTCACTTGCCGGAAGAGAGGGATTTACGATAGAAACCAAGAAGGGAGACTTTGTATTCAAGCCCTACCTGTTGGTACAGACTTGTGCAAATTTCAATTGGTATGATGATGAAGGTTTGGATAAAGCGTACAATCAGGATAATGTAGCTAATTCCGGTTTCTCAATTCCCTATGCTGTATTAGGCTTCACCGGTAAAGCTTTTGGTAAAGTAGCCTTTAATCTTTCTATCAATGCGGCTGCCAGTGGGGGAGCATTGCTTCAACAAGCATGGTTCGATGTACAACTTAAAAAACAGTTTGCCGTGCGTGTCGGTAAATTCAAAACACCTTTCTCGCATGCTTATCTGACGACGTTGGGTGAAACATTGTTGCCGCAGTTGCCGGTATCATTGACTTCTGCCGTCATTCTACCTTATTCTTTGAATGCGGTAACGCCTAACATCGGTACCGGTTTTGACCTCGGTGTTGAAATTCACGGATTGGTAGCTGATAAATTTGGCTATGAAGTAGGTTTATTCAATGGCACCGGTTCTTCTGTAAATACAGCTACAAAAACTTTGAGTGATGATTGGCATATCCCTTCTTTACTGTATGCGGGACGCTTTACTTATATGCCTAAAGGTGTGATGCCGTCCACTCAAGGTAATCCCAACCGTTTGAATGAAGATAAGATCATGTTCGGTGTATCGGCTTCAATCAATGTGGAAAGTGAGAATGAAAGTACCAATGATACCCGTGTGGGAGTGGAATTTGCCATGTTAAAGAACAAACTATATCTGGGTGCTGAAGCATATTATATGAATGTAGGTTTCACGGATCGCCAGAAGATCAATGAAAGCTACAATTATTTGGGTGGTTATGTACAGGGCGGCTACTTTGTTGCTCCCCGTTTGCAGGCTGCCTTGCGTTATGACTTCTTTAACCGTAACGGTACCGGCGATGACGGATTTTTGAATATGCCGGCTGTGGGTATGAATTATTTCTTTAAGGGTTGTAACCTGAAACTCCAAGCTATGTACCAGTATATTGCCCGTACAGGTCACGATACACAGCTCGACCGCGATAATGATAATTTAGGTCTGGCCACTCATTCTGCAACAGTAATGCTGCAATATACTTTCTAAAAAACAAAGAGAGTCGTTATGAAGAAATGTATATTATTCTTTGCCGCTATCTGGATGACACTCTGCTTCTGTTCATGTGATGATGGAAGAATCTATGAGAAGGAGGTCAATATACAGCGTGGTGGACGTGCTATGAAGTTGACAGGTCGTTTCAGTGGCATCAGCAATTGGACGGATGATTATAGTGTCGTAGTGGCAGGCTTCAATGATAAAAGTGAATACGCCGTTATAACGAAATCACTACCAGTCAATGTAGCCGACGGAACAGATATCGTTATGACACTGGGAGGTATCAGTGATGATGTGAAATCACTCAAATTGTGTGTTATCAGTCGTTTGCGCGAATGCATTGTTGAATTTAAGACGATGGAAGACGAAGAACTCACAGCCGTCACAGATACTATATTAATGGATGTGGGAACACTGGACGTGGGTATGTTCAGTTCTATCCAGTCACAGGTTTTCGATAAAAGATGTGTAGCGTGCCATGGGCAGACCGGTTCTGCATCGGGTAATTTATTTCTGACGGAGGGTAAGAGCTATCATGCGTTGGTCAACCAGCCGGCGCATAAGAATAGTGATATACTATTGGTGAAACCCGGCAGTGCAGAAGAGAGTTTTCTACATCTGGTCTTGAACAGGGCTGGTGATACGAGTATGAACCATACCGATATGCTGTCAGAAGATGAGCAACCCTTATTGAAACTGATAGATAATTGGATAAACGAAGGTATTTTTTTGAATAACGAGTAAACGATATTGAAAATGAACAACAAAAAACAACAAACCAACCAATCAGAGAATACATTAACCAAGATTTTTAAATATGAAGTAAAAGAAGGCGTTTCAGAGTTTCATGTAATGATTCACTCTACCCGGCCGGAAGACACTTATGAAGAACAATTAAATGCAGTGGCCAATGCCTACAACGATTTGCTTGCAGGTGAATTGAAAGGTGCCATGGCTGTGTTTAAACGTTATTTTCTGAGTGATACCGCCAATCAGGCTGACCTCCTGCTGGCTATCACTACCGAAAGTTCCGACTGTGCTCTTTCCGTGGTAGAGCAGCCCCCTTTGGATGGGACGAAAATAGCTTTGTGGGCTTATTTACAGACCGATATACAGACACAAGTGCTGCACAACGGACTGTTTGAAGTAAAACACAATGCGTATCGCCACCTGTGGGGAGGCAGTGCTTTCAATCGTGCTGCTAATTCTGAATACCAGACCCGTTTGTTGCTGAATGACTACGTGATGCAGCTTATGGAACAAGGATGTAAATTGGCGGATAACTGTATCCGTACCTGGTTCTTCGTACAGAATGTGGATGTGAATTATGCCGGTGTGGTAAAGGCACGTAATGAGGTGTTTGTTACTCAGAATCTGACGGAAAAAACACACTATATTGCCAGTACAGGTATCGGTGGACGTCATGCTGATCCTAAAGTATTGGTGCAAATGGATACCTATGCTGTGGCAGGCTTAAAGCCGGAACAGATACACTTTCTTTATGCTCCTACGCATCTGAATCCTACTTATGAGTATGGTGTCAGCTTTGAACGCGGAACGTATGTCGATTACGGTGACCGGCGTCAAGTGTTTATTTCTGGTACGGCAAGTATCAACAATAAAGGAGAAGTGGTATACCCCGGCGACATCCGCAGGCAGACGGAACGGATGTGGGAAAATGTAGAAGCCTTGCTGAAAGAGGCTGAGTGTACATTTGATGACTTGGGACATATGATTGTTTACTTGCGTGACATTGCAGACTATGCAGTTGTGAAGAGTATGTATGACAAGCGTTTCCCGGATACTCCAAAAGTATTTGTACATGCGCCTGTATGCCGTCCCGGATGGTTGATCGAAATGGAATGTATGGGAGTTAAGGCTTTGAAGAATAAGGAATATGCACCTTTTTAATTTGAAGAAAAGTCTCGTCTTCTTATATATCTGTCTGGTGGCTTTGCTCGCTGCGGTGACCTTTGTGGAGCATGTACATGGAACAGAGTTTGTAGAAAAGTATGTTTATCATACAGTTTGGTTTTGTTGTTTGTGGGGAGTACTTGCCGCATTGGCAGTTGCCGTGTTGGTTAAGCGGCAGTTGTGGCGGCGTCTCCCGACATTGTTGTTGCATGGCTCCTTCCTCGTTATCTTGGTGGGAGCCATGATTACATTTTCATACAGCAAAAAAGGATATATGCATCTCACAGTAGGTACTGAGGTGGGAACTTTCATAGACCAAGACAGTAAGCGGGTAATCGAACTACCGTTCACCCTATGTTTAGACAGTTTTCGGGTGGAGTATTATCCGGGGACGGATGCTCCGGCAGATTACGTTAGCTATATTCGGGATGCGGAACCTGTTTCCATGAATCGTATCCTCTCTCGTCAGGGGTATCGCTTTTACCAGTCTTCTTTTGATGATGATAAAGAGGGGAGTTGGTTGTCGGTGAATTATGACCCGTGGGGAATAGGGATTACGTATGCAGGATATATTTTGCTGGGTATCTCCATGTTGTGGATGCTTGTCGGTCGCAGTGGGGAATTCCGTAGATTGCTCAGGCATCCGTTGCTTCGAAAAGGGGGAATGTTTGTGTGGTTGCTCATGGTTACGGGAGCGGCGATGCAAGCTGAAAACAGAAGTCTTCCGGCACTTGCACTCAGACAGGCGGATAGCCTGGCATCCAAACAAGTGATTTATCATGATCGCGTAGTACCTTTTAATACTCTTGCACGAGACTTTGTATTGAAACTGACCGGGAAATCTTCTTATGGTGGCATGACACCCGAACAGGTTGTCGGAGGTTGGTTACTTCGTCCGGAGGTTTGGCAGAATGAACCGATGATTTATATAAAGAATGCTGAACTTTGTCATTTACTCCGATTGCCTTCTTCCTATGCCCGTCTTACTGATTTGTTTGATGGACAAAACTATCGCTTGCAGGAATTTTGGAAAGGAGGACAAAAGCCACACATGAAAATGACTTCGTTGGAAAAGGCTATCATGGAAACGGATGAAAAGGTGGGATTGATACTGATGCTACGGAGTGGAACACTTATCCGTCCTTTACCGGAAGATGGGAGTATAAAACCACTGTCTGACGTAAAAGTGCAGGCTGAAATATTGTACAATCGCATTCCATTTAGCAAACTGTTGTTCATGTTCAATCTGACTGTAGGGATGCTGGCATTTTTCTATTTACTTTATTGCAGCATGCATCGTTCGGCAGGTAAGGCATGGAGCGTTTTTACAGTTGCACTTTATGCGGCATTCCTTTTTCAACTCTTTGGCTACTGTTTGCGGTGGTATATTGGCGGGCGTATTCCGTTGAGTAATGGATATGAAACCATGCAGTTTATGGCACTGTGTACACTTTTGCTTGCATGCATATTCCGGCGTCGCTTCTCTTTTACATTGCCTTTTGGACTGCTTATTTCGGGTTTTGCTTTGTTGGTAGCTTATCTTGGGCAGAACAATCCTCAGATCACTCCTTTGATGCCTGTGTTGCTGTCTCCTTGGTTAAGTATCCATGTTTCTCTGATTATGGTATCTTATGCATTGTTTGCCTTTATGATGCTAAATGGATTACTGGCATTCTGCATAGGAGGCTGGCGAAAAAAGACAATCGATTCGGAGATTCAGGAACAGTGTAAGGTTCGTGTGGAGCAATTGATGCTTTTCAGTCGGTTGATGCTCTATCCGGCAGTATTTTGTCTGGGGGCGGGAATTTTTATTGGTGCTGTGTGGGCAAATGTTTCATGGGGTCGTTATTGGGCCTGGGACCCGAAAGAAGTCTGGGCTTTGATCACCTTTTTAATCTATGGTGCGGCATTCCACGGACAATCGCTTGCCGTCTTCCGGCAACCCCGGTTCTTCCATGCTTATATGGTGTTGGCTTTCCTTACGGTGCTGATGACTTACTTCGGAGTAAATTATCTACTGGGCGGTATGCATAGCTATGCCTGATTATCTTTCTATTTTCGGATGATATAATAAAAATGCCTACGGAATCCGCAGGCATTTTTTACAAAAACAACTAACTAAACACATGCAAAGTTAATCAAGCGCACCGGACTTTTCTTTCACAGTACCGTTCGCATTGCGCACATATATCATAACCTAACATTGCCCCGAGTATGAAATCTTCTCTTTCAATTCTACCGGGTTAATGTCAGATATTGTCATAAGGCTATGGAATAAGAGAAAATTATGCCAAGTGATTTTTTATGTCGCTCACCCAAGCGTCGATACGTTCTTCCGTCTTATCACTTTCGTTGATGTCATCAAGAGCGAGTCCGACAAACATACCGTCGATGACGGCAATAGAGGAGGAGAAAGAATAATCTTTTGCAGATACCTTACCAACGATGGTACAACCGGAATCCTTGATATCTTCGTATATGATACCCATGCCATCGCAGAATGTATCGCAATAAGACTCAGCATCACCACAACCGAACAGGGCAATTGTTTTTTCTTTCAGGTCTGATTCTTTCAACACTTTAACGCCATCATACCAGTCATCCTGCAATTCACCGTCACCCCAGGTGGAAGTTCCTAAAAGAAGAACTTCGTATTCTTTTACCATGTCGGCATTCATTTTGCTGACATCGATTACATCAGATGCGGGAACACCAAGTTTAGAAGCGATTGTTTCGGCAATGCCTTGTGTAGTTCCGGTTGAGGAACCATAAAATATTCCTATTTTCTTCATACTATAAAATGGTTTAATTTGTACGGTTGCAAAGTAACGGCATCAGAGGGGTTTATGAAATACCCACAAATAATGAAATGTTTCTTTGTAGCTAACCACTTATAGGTATGACTGAAAACAAATGATAATCCATTAAGAAATATAGAAGTTTTATCTATCTTTGCTGATGGATACTAAAAATAAATCGATTATGAACACTTTAGAATTGGAAGCTTATAAAGCGGCATTAGCTAGAGAAGTGTTGAACATCAATAACCAAGAGGTGCTCGATACAATAAAAGATATTATACAGAGAAGTGGAAATCTGACCAATGCTCCTTATCAGATAGGTGTCAAAGAGGCCCGAAAACAGTTGCAGGACTCCGAAAAGCGCTTTGATGAAGGGGAATACGTGAGTGAAGAGGAAATGGAAGAGTTTTATAATGCACTGCAATAATGAAAATACAATACGACATTGAAGCACGACGACAAATCGGTGAGATTTTCAAATATGGAAAAGTGAAATTTGGTACTCAGATTGCTCTGAAATATAAAGAGAAGCTCAGAGAAAAAATAAATACTTTAAAACAGAATCCCTTAATTGGCAATATTGAGTGGATGCTGACTGATGAAGAGCATGAATACGGATTTCTTTTAGTGAAACCTTACAAGATAATATACTCCGTAAAGGGAGATATTATAAGAATTCATCTTTTCTGGCATATTCACCGTAATCCTGATATTTTAAAAGATTATCCGATAGGAGTCTGTGAAGAAGCACTTCCTTATGGAAATATATAATTATTTACGGTTTTTCTTCAAATCAGGCAAAAACCAGGTAACCAATCCGAGTAACGGCATATAAGCGCAGACATTATAAACAGCTTCGATGCCGAACTTATCCGCCATATTTCCCAATACAGCCGAGGCAATACCTGCCACTCCGAAAGCAAATCCGAAGAATAATCCGGAGATCAGTCCCAGTTTACTGGGTAATAATTCCTGCGCATATAACAGTATGGCGGGGAAAGCAGATGAAAGAATCAGGCCGACACAGAAACTCATAATAATTGTGGCAAGCAAGCCGACATGAGGCATCAGCATACTGAAAGGTGCAGCACCGAGGATGGAACCCCAGATGACGTACTTTCTTCCGATACGATCTCCGATAGGACCACCCATCAGTGTTCCGATGGCTGTAGCCACAAGAAACACAAAGAGATAAAGCTGGGAGTCCTGCACACTTACTCCGAATTTATCAATCAGATAGAAGGTGTAATAGCTGCTTAAACTTGCCATATAAATATATTTGGAGAAGATAAGTATCAGCAGGATAGAAATGGAAAGAACCGTTTTCCCCATAGGCAAAGGCATCTGCATATGAGGTTGCAGGGCAATATGATCACGTTTCATCCGGGTAATGTATCCTTTGTACCATTTGCCAACAGGTATCATTACCATGATTGCTATCACTGATAAAATTGCGAATAATGCGATGTTGTGCCTACCATAAGGTGCTACAATTAAAGCTACCAGTAACGGACCCAATGATCCTCCCAGGTTTCCACCCACCTGAAACAGGGATTGTGCCAATCCTCTTCTGCCTCCGGAGGCGAGCGAAGTGATGCGGGATGCTTCCGGGTGAAGTACGGAAGAACCTATACCTATGGTAAATACTGAGAACAATACCCAATAAAGATTCGTGGAAAAGGCCAGATTCAACATCCCCGTCATAGTGAACAACATACCCATCGGTAGTGTCCAGGCAAACGGGCGCTTATCAAAAAATAATCCGAATACGGGTTGGAATACCGATGCGGACATCTGATAAACCAGCGTAATCAATCCGATTTGTGCAAAACTCAATGTCAAGTCCTCTTTGAAAAGCGGATATGTGGCGGTTATGACGGATTGCAATAAGTCGTTCAGACAATGGGAAATACTTAATGCGATCAATATCGGATAAGCTATCGAGCTTACCGGGCGTTGTGTATTCTGTTGCATGATGGTTGCGTCTCTAATGTAAATCGGGCGCAAAGGTACAAAATAAAATGATTAATACGGATGAGTAAACCAAAAGCATGAACCTTCTCCTTCGGTTGATTCCACTCCGATTTTTCCTCCCATCTGAGATACTAAACTTTTGCAGATGGAAAGTCCGAGACCGGTACCCTGTACAAAGGTATTGAGTTTCACAAACCGTTCGAATATGCTATCAATTTTCTCTTTGGGAATCCCGAAACCTGTATCACGTACATAGAATTTTATTTCGTGAGGTGCCGTCTGTTCATATCCTAAAGCGATAGTGCCTTGTTTCGTAAACTTCAATGCATTGTTTATGAAATTGGTTATGACCTGCATGAATCGGTTCTTGTCTGTATAAATATGGCAATCGGGCATATACTTCTCAAAGACCAGATCCACAGTTTCCGGCACTTTCATCTCCATCGATTTGATGATTTTCATGCAGCTTTCGTTTACATCTAGGTCAGAACGTACGAAGTCGAATGTTCCGGACTCTATCTTCGAAAGATCGAGAATATCAGAAACCAGTTGCAGAAGCAATTCATTATTTGTTTCTACTATTTTGATATATTCCTGGCGTTCTTCCCTGTCGTCTGTTTCTGCCAGCAGACTGGAAAAACCAACGATAGAATTGAGCGGAGTACGTATTTCATGACTCATATTGGCAAGGAAAGCAGATTTCAAGCGGTCCAGTTCTTCGGCTTTGTCACGGGCAATGATCAGCTTCTGTTCTGTCTCTTTCAAGGGAGTGATATCATAGTTGATACACAGCATTTCAATAACTCCATCCTGAGGACGATAATCCCTGACCATTACATTTATACTGGTCCACGAATATTTTCCGTTATCTCTGTTGATGCGTACTTCTTTACTTAAACTAGTGGCTTTCCCTTCTTTAACCTGACCTACAAACTGTTTCAGGACAGCGCAATCTTCCGGGTGAACATGAGAATACACTCCGATAACCTGAGGCATGGGAGTATTTTCTTTTTCACCCAAATTCCTGTACCATGTATTCTGGGCATACCCGTCTCTTGTCATTATATTAAAATGAGCAAACCCTACTTTGGCATAGTCACCTATTAAGAGGAACAGATGCTCAAACTCTTGTATTTTGGTGTATGCACTGGTGGTTTCTGTTGTATCTATATTGATAAACAGGTAATTGCTGAATTGATTCTGCGAATCGTAAAGCAGAGCCACTTTGGTCTGAAGATTGATAACATCTTTTCTTCTACTTGTGACGTATCGGTCGATTTTAGAAAAGTCATAATTAATAGAGAAGTCCACATTTTCTCTGGCACGCAATTTTTCTTTCACGTCTTCGGGGATATTGGGATTTTCAAACAGTGATACCCCCAATGCTTCCTTCATATCCGCCAAGCCGAATATTTCAAGTTCTTTATCATTCATATCTACCAGATACCCGTCTTTGTCGTAAAGCTCGATACCTACCGGCAGATTCTTATAAATATTACGAAGAATTTTCTCACTGTGATCCAATGCGCGGCGATCCTCTTTAGCCTGAAGTTCCGCTTTACGTAATTGGAGGCAAATGCTGATGATGTTTCCTAAAGAAGAAAACCATTGATGGTCGATGTTACTCCAGCTGCGGTGTGTTCTGACCATATCGATGCCCATATATCCCCATACCTTATCTTTCGATAGGAGAGGGACTACCATTACCGATTTAATGTCTTGCACCTCCAAGGTATCACGGTAAACTTTTGCTTCAGGAGGCATATCATCCAATGTATTCAGAATGATTGATCTCTTTTCTGAGATTTGGCGATCCCACCAGAGAGAATCATCCCAAGGTACATCTTGCAGGAAATCCAGTTCCTGGGATATTCCTTCGGCTGTTGCTTCGTAAATGCAACTTTGTACTTTATGTTCCCGGTCTATTTCGAATATATAGGTACGGTCTCCTTTGGTTTGTTTGAGTAGATCTGCCAATATTTTATTGATGATCTGTGTAATATCATCCGATTGAAGAAAAGCGAGCAATGAATAAGAAAGGCTGTTTTGTTGATAAAGCAGGCTGTTTACCTGAAGAGAGTCTGTGCTTTCACTCATTTCTCCAGCCTGTTTGTCTATACATTGCAGATATCCTATCATATTTTTGTAACCCTCTTCGTCCGGTTGTTTGAAGCTGATTTTAGAATACACCCATATATCCCCATCTTTTGCCCGGATGGGGAACATTTGCTCATAGGTTTCTATGTTTGTGAGCGAAAAGTATTCATTCCTGAGTCGCCTCCGATGATCCTCCCGTATTCTTTCATGAAAATCTTCGAAACTGATCCGGTCGCTTTCAAGTCCGAGTAAGTCAATTATAAAGTCTGAACAAATATATTGGCGATTCTTCAGGTCCGATTCCCACCAACCCATTTTAGCCATTTGCGCAATCTGGCGATATTTCTCACAGTCAATATTTGGCTTCTCTTTCATATATCTTTTTGCTCCTGTTTTCTATCCTTTATTAAAATCTCAGTGGGCAAATATAGAGATAACTTTTATATTTTGAGGAATTTGTTGTCAAAAGAATGTTATTGCTTGCAGTATGGTACTTATAAAGGGCTTTGGGGGAACCGTTGAAGGAAGGAGGAGGATGAGTACAAAATAGGCGGTTTTTCGTCTTTTGGGTATGGCAATGAGTTTTCACCACAGAGTAACACAGAGTTTCACAGAGTTTAATCAATTTGAAATCAAAAGAATAGAACTCCGTGAAACTCTGTGTTACTCTGTGGTGAATTAATTCATAACCATACAGAAATGAATAAATAAACTCCTTTACTTATATAAATAATTAAGATAAGAATGAAAACTCCGTTTAAATTCCGAATATTCATAGCATCCTTACTGTTGTGGATCGTTGCCAACCCTACCTCCGCTCAACAGATACGTTCACTTCACGAACAATTTCTTCATCCTTCAGAAGAGGCAAAACCCTGGACGTTCTGGTATTGGATGTATGGTGCCGTATCAAAAGAAGGGATTACTGCCGATTTGGAGGCTATGAAGCAAGCTGGGCTGGGAGGTACGTATCTGATGCCGATTAAGGGAATTAATGAAGGAGCGCAATATGATGGAAAAGCACAACAATTGACACCTGAATGGTGGGAGATGGTGCGTTTCAGTATGGAAGAAGCCAATCGTTTGGGATTAAAGTTGGGTATGCATATCTGTGATGGTTTTGCATTAGCCGGTGGCCCTTGGATCAGTCCGGAGGAATCTATGCAGAAGGTGGTATGGAGTGACACAATCGTTGAGGGGGGTAAACATAAGGCGCTCCGTCTACCACAGCCCGAGGCCTATGAAGGTTTTTATGAAGATATCTCTCTGTTTGCTTTGCCCATAAAGGAAGTACCGGATGAGATGCCGGCCCGAATAACATGTGTCAATATAGCTATGGAAGAGCATGCTGATTCTCCCAAAGCGGTGAATATGGATGCTGTCGGTGTTATCCGTTCTTCATATCCTTGTTATATCCAGTATGAATACGAGCGTCCTTGTACCTGTCGTAACGTTGAAGTGATTCTGAGTGGTAATAACTATCAGGCGCATCGACTGAAAGTGATGGCAAGTGATGACGGAGTGAATTTTCATTTGGTGAAACAGTTGGTACCTGCCCGTCAGGGATGGCAGAATACGGATGAGAATTCAACGCATGCCATTCCTGCAACTACCGCTCGCTATTTCCGCTTCTATTGGACTCCTGAAGGGAGTGAGCCGGGAAGTGAGGATATGGATGCAGCCAAGTGGAAACCTAATTTGAAGATAAAGCAGTTGCGACTGCACCGGGAAGCCCGGTTGAATCAGTGGGAAGGGAAAGCTGGACTGGTATGGCGTGTTGCCTCGGCTACGAAAGAAGCGGAAGTCGGAAAGAAAGATTGCTATTCCCTTTCACAGATTATCAATCTGACCGATCAATGTAAAGGGGGGATATTGACAACTACTCTTCCCAAGGGAAAATGGAAATTATTGCGTATGGGGCATACTGCCACCGGACATACCAATGCCACTGCCGGAGGAGGAAAGGGGTTGGAATGTGATAAGTTCAGTGCGAAAACAGTGCGTAAACAGTTCGACAACTGGTTTGCACAGGCATTTCTAAAGACAGATTCAGACGTTGCACGCTGTGTATTGAAGTACATGCATGTGGATAGCTGGGAATGTGGCAGTCAGAATTGGAGTGATACGTTTGCAGCTGAATTCCGGAAACGTCGCGGATACGACCTGATGCCTTATTTACCGTTACTGGCGGGTATTCCGATGGAAAGTGTAGAACGGAGTGAAGAAATTCTGAGGGATGTTCGTACTACTATATCCGAGCTTGTTGTTGATGTCTTTTATAAAGTATTGGCGGATTGTGCTAAAGAATATGATTGTCAGTTCTCGGCAGAATGTGTAGCTCCCACGATGGTGAGCGATGGGTTGTTGCATTACCAAATGGTGGACCTTCCCATGGGAGAATTCTGGCTGAACAGTCCTACCCATGACAAACTGAATGATATGCTGGATGCTGTCAGTGGGGCACATATTTATGGAAAGAGCATTATCCAGGCAGAAGGATTTACGGAGGTGCGCGGTACATGGGATGAACATCCCGGAATGTTGAAGGCGTTGCTCGACCGGAATTATGCACTGGGGATTAACCGCCTTTTTTATCATGTGTATGTCCACAATCCATGGCTGGATCGCAAACCCGGTATGACATTGGATGGCATCGGCCTTTTCTTTCAGAGAGATCAGACCTGGTGGAATAAAGGGGCAAAGGCACTTTCTGATTATGCCACACGTTGTCAAGCATTGCTACAGTATGGACATCCGGTAGTAGATATTGCCGTTTTCACAGGAGAAGAGATTCCAAGGCGTGCAGTGCTGCCGGACCGATTGGTTCCTTCTCTTCCGGGTATTTTCGGGGCGGAGCGTGTGGAAAGTGAGCGTATTCGTCGGACGAATGAAGGACAACCTTTGCGTGTGCGTCCTGTGGGCGTTACGCATTCTGCCAATATGGTTGATCCGGAGAAATGGGTGAATCCGCTTCGTGGTTATGCTTATGATAGTTTCAACAAGGATGCATTGCTCCGGTTGGCGAAAGTGGAAGATGGCAGGATGACATTGCCGGGTGGAGTCAGTTATAAAGTGTTGGTCGTACCGCTTCCTCGACCGATGAATCCGGAACAGGCAGAGTTGTCTCCTGAAGTAGAGAAGAAGATTAATGAATTGAAGAAAGCGGGCATATTGATTCCTGACCTTCCTTATACCGGAGATGACTTCTCGGCATACGGATTGGAACGTGATCTGATTGTGCCGGAAGATGTTGCTTGGACGCATCGTCGGGGAGAACAGGGGGATATTTATTTTATTGCTAACCAACGGGAAGAGACACGTACTTTCACTGCAAGTATGCGTATCTACGGCAGAAAGCCCGAATGTTGGAATCCATTGACAGGAGAAATAGACTTCCGGCCTTCGTATGAACAGAAGAATAATCGAACGGAAGTTACACTGACGTTGGCGCCGAATGAATCCGTATTCATCGTATATCCGACAGAAAAGAACTGTTTCGGTGATGAGAAGAGTTTACAGAAGCAACAGAAGGAGGGGAGTTATTCTGCGAAAGAGTTTTCGGAGGTTGCAGTAGAATTGGGAGAGTATACAGTGAATTTCATAACTAATGGCAGGACCGTAAATCGGAAAGAACTTTTCGATTGGAGCCGGGAGCAGGATGAGAAGATCCGGTACTATTCGGGAACAGCCGTCTACAGGACTGCATTCCATTGGAAAGACAAACCGGAAACAACTGTTTATCTGAATTTGGGAAAGGTCTGCAACCTGGCAACTGTCCGCGTGAATGGTGTGGACTGTGGAACAATCTGGACTGCTCCTTACCGGACTAATATTACGGCAGCTTTAAAGGAGGGTACAAATGAACTCGAAATAGAGGTGACCAATACTTGGGCGAATGCTCTCAAAGGAGCTGATGAAGGAAAAGCACCATTCAGCGGAATCTGGACGAATGCCAAATATAGGAGACAGGAAAAAACACTGCTTCCGGCGGGACTGCTGGGACCGGTTTCATTCCTTTCTTTTCGGTTTTGAGGGAAAGTTGACCAGTTAACAAGTTGACAAGGGGACAAGGTGCCATGCGGCACAGAAGCATTGCGCAGCCCCTTGTTTCCTTGTCAACTGGTCAACTGGTTCCCTTCCTTTCTTTCCCGATATGAGTTATATAGGAGTGATGCAAAGAGCATAACTGTCTGTGTGGCAATGCACTTGCTGTTCCACTAATGTCAGTCGTAGTGGAACACGAGTTCAGTCCTAGTGGGAAGTGGCTTCAGTCCTAGTGGGAAGTACCTTCAGTCCTAATGGGAACTATCTTCAGTCGTAGTGGGAAAAGAGCTTATCACTGATGGATTCTAAGCTAAAGTAAATAACGGACTATAAACAACAAGTATCTTTCTGTATGTTAGCGTTAAGCTAATATCTGATAGTTTTTTGATACACAGTTCGGATACTTGCCACTGGTAGCTCGTTGTTTGGGCGGGCTTTGCCCGCTAAATTTTCATTTTATTGAGTACAAACTTCCCTCTTTTCCGTCTTCTCTTTACGGAATCCGGTTCTTCTCTTTTTGGGATGCTTATCCTGAACTCTGTGAGAACCCTAAATATACAACGATGAAAAACTTAATAGCTACAGCAGGCACTACACTTGCTATTTTTCTATTTGCAGTTTGCCTGTCAACTCATGCAGAAGTGCACCTGCCTGCCATCTTCTCGGATGGCATGGTTATGCAGCAACAGACCCATGCCAATCTCTGGGGGACGGCAACTCCCAATAAGAAAGTAACCGTCCACACTAGCTGGGATGGAAAACTGTATGCCGCAACAGCAGATAAACAAGGTGCATGGAAACTAGCCGTTTCCACTCCCGAAGCAGGCGGACCTTATACTGTTACTTTTGATGATGGAACTCCGAAAGTTCTGAGCAATATTCTGATAGGGGAATTATGGCTTTGCTCCGGTCAAAGCAATATGGAGATGCCTATGAAAGGCTTTAAAAACCAGCCTGTAGAGAACGCTAATATGGATATTCTCCGTAGCAGGAACCCTAAGATAAGACTATTCACAGTGAAACGTACCTCTACGTTCACTCCGCAAAATGATGTGACAGGCTCCTGGAAAGAGGCAAGTCCGGCTACAGTGCGTGATTTCAGTGCGACAGCCTATTACTTCGGGCGGTTGGTAAATGAAATATTGGATGTTCCGGTAGGCTTGATAGTGGCAGCCTGGGGTGGTTCGGCTTGCGAAGCTTGGATGACTGCCGACTGGTTGAAAGCTTTTCCGGATGCAAAGATACCCCGGTCGGAGACAGATATCAAATCAAAGAACCGTACTCCAACCGTACTGTATAATGGTATGTTGCACCCATTGATCGGACTGACCATGAAAGGAGTCATCTGGTATCAGGGTGAGGATAACTGGAATCGTGCCCATACCTATGCGGATATGTTTACGACACTCATTAACGGATGGCGTACCGAATGGAAACAAGGTGATTTTCCTTTTTATTACTGTCAGATAGCTCCATACGATTATGGAATTATCACGGAACGTGGAAAAGAAGTAATCAATACAGCCTATCTCCGCGAAGCACAGGCGCAAGTAGAGCACCGTGTACCCAATACCGGTATGGCCGTACTGCTGGATGCAGGGATGGAAAAAGGCATTCATCCTGCCCGTAAGCAAGTTGCCGGTGAGCGATTGGCACTTCTTGCCTTGACAAAGACTTACGGGATAGAAGGAGTAAACGGTGAAAGCCCTTATTATAAAAGCATTGAAATAAAGAATGACACGGTCATTGTGAGTTTCGAACGTGCCGGCATGTGGATTAGTGGTAAGAACTGTTTTGAATCGAAGAATTTTGAGGTAGCGGGTGAAGATAAAGTATTTTATCCGGCTAAAGCATGGATCGAACGCAGCAAGATGCTTGTAAAAAGTGAGATGGTACCACATCCTGTTGCTGTGCGATATGGTTTTGTGAATTATGTGGAAGGAGATGTCTATTGTGACGGTTTGCCGTTAGGTTCTTTCCGTTCGGATGACTGGTGATACGTGTGAAATATGAAAAGAATTTATCTGATTATAATCCTGATTCTTGTTGGCGTGTCGGCTCTTTGGAGCCAGCATGCCAATGTTGTTTGGAATACCTCCAGTCGTAATTCTTCCGAATCAATGCCGTGTGGAGGTGGAGATATCGGTATGAATGTGTGGGTAGAAGAGGGGGATGTCTTGTTTTATCTGAGTCGTAGCGGTACTTTTGATGAGAATAATTGTCTGCTGAAACAGGGGCGTTTTCGTATCCGCCTGTCTCCCAATCCTTTTAAAGAAACAAAAGAGTTCCGGCAGGAATTAAAGCTTAATGACGGATTCGTGGAGATTTCGGCAGAAGGTACACGAATTCAAATTTGGGCGGATGTATTCCATCCCGTAGTTCATGTAGAGATTGTCAATGCCCGTCCCTTGCAGGCAGAAATCTTTTATGAGAATTGGAGATACCGGGACCGGCCGATCCGGAAAGGAGAGGGGCAACAATGCTCCTACAAATGGGCTCCTCCCCAGGGAGCAGTAACAAGTGCCGACACCATCCGTCCCCTCCCAAACTCTCAATTCTCCACTCTTAATTCTCCACTTATTACGTTTTATCACCGTAATCCGGAAGAGACCGTTTTTGATGTAGCAGTATCCCAGCAAGGTATGGATACAGTCAAATCCCGGTTGATGAATCCTTTAAAGAACCTGACGTTCGGAGGATGCCTGTCAGGTGAGAATCTGGAATATGCCGGAATCTCAGATGCGGTATATGCCGGAACTGATTATCGGGCCTGGAAGTTTCGTTCATCGAAAGTATCCCGAAAACAACACTTTTTCGTTGTACTGCATACAGATCAGACGGAGACAGAAGAACAGTGGATACAAGACTTACAAGTCGGTCTGAGGAGAATAATGCCACATGGAAAGGTTTCTATGAAAGTGCTTTCGCAAGATAAGAAACAAACCCGCCAATGGTGGAACGCTTTCTGGCAACGTAGTTTCATTGTGGCAGAAGGAGAGGCTGGGGAGATAACCCGGAATTATACTCTTTTCCGCTATATGCTAGGCTGTAATGCTTATGGCAATGTTCCTACCAAGTTCAATGGTGGCTTGTTCACCTTTGATCCTTTACATATAGATCCGAAACAGGCATTTACTCCTGATTATCGGAAATGGGGAGGTGGCACAATGACTGCACAGAATCAACGTCTGGTATATTGGCCGATGTTGAAAAGCGGTGATTCTGACATGATGCCTGCCCAGTTTGATTTCTATAACCGGATGTTGAAGAATGCCGAATTGCGCAGCCGTGTGTATTGGCAACACGGGGGAGCCTGTTTCTGCGAACAGATAGAGAATTTCGGTTTACCCAATCCTGCCGAATATGGTTTTAAACGCCCGGAAGGGTTCGATAAAGGACTGGAATACAACGCATGGTTGGAATACGAATGGGATACCGCACTCGAATTCTGCCAAATGATACTTGAGACGAATAATTATACCGATGCGGATATCACTTCCTATTTGCCTTTGATTGAAAGTTCATTGACTTTCTTTGATGAGCATTATCGTATGCTTGCTTCCCGTCGTGGACGGAAGGAGTTGGATGGAGAAGGACACCTGATTCTCTTTCCGGGTTCTGCCTGTGAAACCTATAAAATGACTAATAATGCCAGCAGCACTATTGCCGCATTGCGGACCGTGCTGGAAACTTACGGACGGAAGAACGAAATGCTGGAAGTAATCCCACCGATACCATTGCGTTATATCGAAGTAAAGGATTCTGCGAATTCCATAACTATGCCGGTGCTGAAACAAACGATTGCCCCTGCTAAGAGTTGGGAGCGTATTAATAATGTGGAGACTCCGCAACTCTATCCCGTATTTCCGTGGCGTGTTTACGGCATTGGCAAAGAAAAGTTGGAGGTTGCCCGCAACACCTATTTCTATGATCCCGAAGCGGTTAATTTTCGTTCGCATATCGGATGGAAACAAGATAATATCTGGGCTGCATGTTTAGGATTGACTGAAGAATCCCGACGGCTTAATCTGGCTAAATTATCCAACGGCCCGCATCGCTTTCCGGCTTTCTGGGGCCCCGGCTATGACTGGACGCCTGATCACAACTGGGGAGGAAGCGGCATGATAGGGCTTCAGGAGATGCTGTTGCAGACAAACGGAGAACTGATACTCCTGTTTCCGGCTTGGCCTCTAGAATGGAATGTGCACTTCAAACTTCATGCACCCGGTAAAACAACAGTAGAGGCTACTTTGAAAGAGGGTAAAGTGACAGATTTAAAAGTGTCACCGGAAAGTAGGAAGAAAGATGTGGTGATAATGATTCAAGAGACAAAATGATGATATGAAACTAAGAAATATGAATAAGAACTTGTTTTTAACTTTGTCAGCCTTTTTGTTTTTATTCCCATTATCAGGGAAAGCGACAGGAACTTACCGTCCCGAAACCTCAGTTGCCGGTTTCATTCAGCTTCCCGGAAGCGGACGGCAGGTATATGATTTCAATCCGGGCTGGCGCTTCTTCAAAGGCGACATATCTGGAGCGGAAACAGTGAACTTCGATGATCGTTCGTGGGAAGTTGTCTCCACCCCTCACACTGTGGAACTAATGCCTGCTGAGGCCAGTGGATGCCGGAACTATCAGGGACCTGTCTGGTATCGCAAGCATTTCGTCGTTCCCGCAGAGACTAAAGGTCAACGGGTATCCATCCATTTTGAAGCTGCGATGGGGAAACAAATTCTTTATCTGAACGGAAAACGTATTCAGGAGCATATAGGCGGTTATCTGCCTTTCACACTGGACTTGACAACCTATGGAGTGCAAGCCGGAGACTCCTGCCTGCTTGCTGTTTTTGCAGATAACAGCGATGATAAATCCTATCCTCCGGGTAAGCGTCAGTATACCTTGGATTTCACCTATCATGGAGGCATCTATCGGGATGTATGGATGATTGCCAAATCTCCTATATCCATTACTGATGCCATCGAATCGCAGACAGTTGCCGGAGGTGGTGTGTTTGTTCACTTCGATCAGATCAGTGAAAAGAGTGCGCAAGTCTGTGTCAATACGGAAGTACAGAATGAAAATACCCGTTCTGAATCTGTGATTGTAGAGACGACACTGACAGATGCTGACGGCAAAATAATCAGGCGCATATCCGGTAAACTCTCCTTGCAATCGGGAGAGAAGAAAATAATCCGTCAGCAAATGGAAGTGAAGAATCCGAAGCTATGGTCGCCGGATACACCTTATTTATATAGAGTACAGTCTCGCCTTAAAAAAGGCAATCAGTCCATAGATGGCGGAATCACCCGTGTCGGAATTCGTCTGGCGGAATTCCGTGATAAAGATGGCTTTTGGCTGAATGGCAAACCTTTCGGTCAGTTGGTGGGAGCCAACCGTCATCAGGATTTCGCTTATGTGGGCAATGCCTTACCAAACTCCCAGCAATGGCGTGATGCCAAGCGTTTACGTGATGCAGGATGCACTATTATCCGTACAGCCCATTATCCGCAGGACCCGTCTTTCATGGATGCATGTGACGAACTTGGCCTATTTGTAATTGTCGCTACGCCGGGGTGGCAATATTGGAACAAAGATCTGCAATTTGGAGAGCTTGTCCATCGGAATACACGTGAAATGATCCGTCGTGACCGCAATCATCCTTCTGTTTTGATGTGGGAACCTATCTTGAATGAAACCCGTTACCCGCTTGATTTTGCTTTGAAGGCTCTTGATATTACCAAAGAAGAATATCCGTATCCGGGGCGTCCGGTAGCTGCTGCTGATGTACATTCGGCAGGAGTAAAAGAACATTATGATGTGGTTTATGGTTGGCCCGGTGATGATGAAAAGGAAGACAGGCCGGAGCAATGTATCTTCACTCGTGAGTTCGGGGAGAATGTGGATGACTGGTATGCCCACAATAATGATAACCGTGCAAGCCGCAGCTGGGGAGAACATCCGTTGCTGGTGCAGGCACTTTCTCTGGCTAAGAGTTATGATGAGATGTATCGCACTACGGGCCTGTTTATCGGTGGTGCCCAGTGGCATCCGTTCGATCACCAACGAGGGTATCACCCTGATCCATATTGGGGAGGTATTTATGATGCTTTTCGTCAGAAAAAATATGCATACGAGATGTTCCGCAGTCAGTCTTCAGCCAGTCTGCGGCATCCTTTGGCTGAGTGTGGACCCATGGTTTTCGTTGCTCATGAAATGTCGCAGTTCTCTGATAAAGATGTAGTGGTTTTCAGTAATTGTGATTCTGTCAGACTTTCTGTCTATGATGGAACAAAGACATGGACGAAGCCGGTGGTTCATGCCAAAGGTCATCTGCCGAATGCCCCTGTTGTTTTTGAAAATGTATGGGATTTCTGGGAAGCTCGCAGTTATAGTTATACTCAGAAGAATTGGCAAAAAGTGAATATGATTGTAGAAGGCATTATAAATGGGAAAGTAGTATGCACTCAGAAGAAGATGCCTTCACGGCGTTCCACTAAATTGAGGCTATATGCGGATACAGGGAATGTGAATCTGGTGGCGGATGGTTCTGATTTCATTGTAGTGGTGGCTGAGGTGACTGATGACAATGGAAATGTGAGACGCCTGGCTAAAGAGAATATCGTCTTTACCGTAGAAGGGGAAGGAGATATTATTGGCGATGCTACTATTGGTGCGAATCCCCGTGCAGTGGAGTTCGGTTCTGCCCCTGTACTGATTCGTTCTACCAGAAAAGCCGGAAAGATCAAAGTGAAAGCCCGTGTGCTATTTGAGGGTACACAAGCTCCGACGGCTGCGGAGCTGGAGTTCGAAAGTGTTCCTGCAGAATTTCCTTTTTGTTATGAGGAGCGGGAAATAGCTTCTGCGGCTGTGAGAACAAGGTTACAAAAAGATACAACTGACAAGAAAATACAGTTGACGGAAGAAGAACGCCAAAAGGTGTTGGATGAGGTAGAGCGTCAGCAGACGGAGTTCGGAACAAAAGAATAATCTAAAATAAGGGAGTGATAATTTTAGTCACTGTTAGAAAAAGCTTATCTTTGGATACATTTTATATCAACTGTTGTTATAAATGAAGAAACGATCTATTCTAATACTATTTCTATCGGTGATAGGGCTTACAAGCTTTGCCTATCCCAGCATGATTGTGGAACACTACACGGCCGAACGAGGGTTACCTAATAATATTGTAAACTGTACTTTAAAAGGTAGCGAAGGCTTTGTCTGGTTCGGCACTTGGTATGGCTTATGTAGTTTTGACGGCACTAAGTTTCGTTCGTACGATAATCGTGACGGATTCTATTCGGCTGATATTCCTCCACGTAAGATTCAGCGTATCGTAGAAGATAAAAATGGTTTTCTTTGGATCAAGACCATTGATCGCAAACTTTATCTGTTTGATAAGAAGCATGAAAGTTTTCATGCGGTTTATGACGATGTGAAGGAATACTCTGAAAATATTCAGATTATCAAGATTCAGACAACTGCGGATGGGGATGTCCTATTGCTGACCAAGGATAAGAGTCTGCTTCGTGCGCATACTGATAAAGAGGGCAAAATTACAATGAAGCAATTGCACGATTCACGCCCTAATATCAATCACTACGATATGCGTTTGAAGCATAATGTGTTATGCGAGACTTCCGAATTTATCAATTGGGTGGGTATGGATTATCAGATACTTTCGTTAAGGAAAGGAGCGGGGTTGAAAGATAAGCCTGCCGATTTCATTCAGAAGAAGATAGCCGGTAGCCCCGACCAGTTCACCTGTGCATCTTATAACTCCAGATGCTTATGGTTAGGTGACCGGAACGGACATATTTATAGTATTGATCCGGAAAATGGAGTGGTCAATCGTTATGAAATACCGGGAATAGATCAGTCGGTCGTAAATTTGCTGGTAACAGAGACAGGGTTGGTCTATATTACTACAGGTGAAGGAGTATATGAGTATAATATCGGTTATAAGCAATTGACAAAGTTGCCGCTTTCCATCGACGGGAGAGAAACAGGAACTATATTTATAGACAAATATGATAAAATTTGGTTTCAGGAAGGTAATAATGCATTGGTATACTATGATCCTTTAAATAAAGCCAATCGCCGCTTTACATTTCCTAAACAGAATTCCATAGGAAATTTTGAAATGCAAGATGCCGGTGAACAGGGTATGTTTTTTCTGACTCCGGGTGGAGAGATTCTTTTGTTCGACCGGGAGAAACTGGAGATGGTTCGTCTGAATCAATCAAAGCCTTTCGTTGATGATGCTCCCGGACAACTGTTTTTTCATCTATTGCTGGACAAAGACGAGATTCTCTGGTTGGCTTCTACAGATAATGGGGTGTACAGGGTTAACTTTCCCAAGAAGCAGTTCCAGGTACTTAAAGAAGTGTCACCGGTGCCGGTTGGTGATGAAAAACCTAATTCCTGGAATCAGGGGATACGCGCTCTGTATCAGGCAAAGAATGGCGATATCTGGGCAGGAACCCGTTGGCAGGCCCTTTATCGCCTTGATAGTAACGGACAGGTAAAGCAGGTTTTCTCGGAAAAGAATTATCTGGTGGGAGCTGTATATCATATCATGGAAGATAAAGATGGGAATCTTTGGTTCTCTACCAAAGGCAATGGTCTTGTGAAGGCTGAACCGGATATGAATTCTCCTCAAGGGTTACGCTTCGTACGTTATAAAAATGATCCTAAGAATCCGAATTCAATCAGTAGTAATGATGTGTATTTCACTTATCAGGATAGCCAGGGGCGTATTTGGGTTGGTTTGTTAGGTGGTGGTCTGAATCTGATCAGTGAAGCGAACGGGACAATTGCCTTCAAACATAAGTATAATGGTTTGAAGCAATATCCGCTTTATGGGCTTTATATGGAAGTGCGTACAATGACGGAGGATAATGACGGACGTATCTGGGTAGGAACAATGGATGGTCTGATGTCTTTTGATGGTCATTTTACCAATCCCGAAGAGATTCAATTTGAAACTTACCGCCAGGTGAGTGAACGTTCGAATGTTGCTGACAATGATATTTATGTATTGTACAAAGATTCCGAATCACAAATCTGGGTAAGCGTATTTGGGGGAGGATTGAATAAACTGGTACACTATGATAAAGAAAGGCGGGTACCTGTCTTTAAATCTTACGGCATCCGTGAAGGTATGAATAATGATGTCGTAAAATCAATAGTAGAAGATAAAGACGGAAATCTCTGGTTTACTACAGAAATAGGATTGTCTTGTTTCAATAAAGACACCGAACAGTTCCGTAATTACGACAGGTACGATGGATTCCTGAATGTTGAGTTGGAAGAAAGCAGCGCGCTCCGTACTTTGAGTGGTGACTTATGGCTTGGTTCCAGGCAAGGTATTCTCACATTTTCACCTAATAAACTGGAAACGCAGAATATGAACTATGATACGCGCATAGTCGACTTCAAAATCTCCAATCGTGATTTGCGTAGTTTTCATGAAGATCCTGTATTGAAAGAATCGATTACATTTGCCGATGCAATCAGGTTAAAGTATAATCAGTCTATGTTTACCATTGAATTTGCTGCGTTGAACTTCTATAATCCCAATCGTGTGTTTTATCGATATATCCTTGAAGGATACGAAAAGGAGTGGCATTACAATGGCAAAAACCGTATTGCTTCTTACACGAATGTGCCGCCTGGATCCTATACTTTCCGGGTGGAAACAATAGATGAAGCCAATCCGGAGCTCGTTTCCAATCGTACATTGGCCATCACTATTCTTCCGCCCTGGTGGTTAAGTTGGTGGGCTATTGTGATTTATGTAGTCTTGGGTATTATAGCCCTTTATTTCAGTTTGCGTCTGGCTTTCTTTATGATTAAAATGAAGAATGACATCTACATCGAACAGAAGGTTTCGGAAATGAAGATCAAGTTCTTTACAAATATTTCTCATGAACTACGTACTCCTCTGACTTTAATAAAAGGTCCGATACAGGAATTGAGAGAGCATGAGACACTTTCACCAAAAGGTGTGCAATATGTGGAACTAATGGAGAAGAACACTAACCAGATGTTACAACTTGTCAATCAGATACTTGATTTCCGAAAGATACAGAATGGAAAGATGCGTTTGCATGTGTCGTTGATTGATTTTAATGAGTTGGTAGTCTCTTTCCAAAAGGAATTCCGTGTTCTTTCCGAAGAAAATGAAGTTAGCTTTACTTTCCAGTTACCGGATGCGGCTATTATGATATGGGCGGATAAGGAGAAGCTGAGTATTGTTATTCGGAACATCATATCCAATGCCTTCAAGTTTACCCCTTCCGGTGGCAGCATCCATGTAGTTGCCGGACTGGCAGAAGATGGGGAACACTGTTTCCTGAGAGTGGAAGATAACGGGATCGGAATCCCCCAGAATAAGCTGACCGAGGTTTTTGAACGCTTCTCGCAAGGAGAGAATGCCAAAAACTCGTATTATCAGGGCACGGGTATCGGGCTGGCACTTTCCAAAGAAATCGTGAATTTGCATCATGGGGTGATTCGTGCTGAAAGCCCTGAAGGAAAGGGAACCGTGTTTATTGTAGAACTATTGCTCGGAAAGGAACATTATCGCATTTCGGAAGTCGATTTTTATGTCAGTGACACTGAAACAGCTCCTGCCGGAGATGTGTCTTCTACTGATATCATGGCAGAAGAAGATTCCGAAGAACAGACGGAAATAGATGCTTCTTTGCCGAATCTTTTATTGGTGGAAGACAATAAAGACCTCTGTCAGCTGATAAAACTGCAATTAGAAGACAAGTTTAATATTCATATAGCCAATAATGGAGTAGAGGGATTAAAGAAAGTCCACCTGTATCATCCCGATATCGTGGTCACCGATCAGATGATGCCTGAAATGGATGGTTTGGAGATGTTGCAGTCTATTCGTAAAGATTTCCAGATCAGTCATATTCCGGTTATCATCCTGACCGCAAAGAATGATGAAGGCGCCAAGACGAAAGCAATCACTTTGGGAGCCAATGCTTACATAACGAAGCCTTTTAGCAAGGAATATCTGTTGGCACGCATTGATCAGTTGCTATCTGAGCGGCTGCTCTTCCGGGAACGGATTCGCCTGCAAATGGAGAATCAGAAAACAACGGAGGAAGATAGTTATGAGCAATATCTTGTGAAGAAGGATGTGCAGTTCCTTGAAAAGATACATCAGGTGATTGAGGAGAACATGGACGACAGCGATTTTAATATCGATACTATAGCTTCTGGAATAGGATTAAGCCGTTCGGCATTCTTTAAGAAATTGAAGAGCCTTACCGGACTGGCACCTGTTGACCTGGTTAAAGAGATTCGTTTGAATAAGTCTGTCGAATTGATTAAGAACACAGACTTGAGTATCTCGGAGATTGCCTTTGCCGTCGGATTTAAAGACTCGGGCTATTATAGCAAGTGCTTCCGGAAGAAATATAACCAGACTCCCCGCGAATATATGAGTGAATGGCGGAAAGGAGAGAAATAACCGATTACAAAATGTTTTCTTAACCGTCTTCTTAGAAAACCTATTAAGATTCGAAAGAATGAACAACATTAAGAAAGTATTATCAGTATGGATGCTGGCTACGTGCGTATTACCGGTGGCAGCACAGTATCCTGTCATTCCCGACTCGGTGAAAGCGAGAGCGGCAAAACAAGAAGCGGAGTTCGACCGGAAATCAGATGCGGCATGGAAGAAAGCCCTTCCGGTTGTTATGGAAGAAGCACAAAAAGGACGTCCTTATAAGCCGTGGGCTTCCAAACCGGAAGATTTGGTGAAAAGTAATATTCCGGCTTTTCCCGGTGCGGAAGGCGGAGGTATGTATACTCCCGGTGGGCGTGGTGGCAAAGTGATTGTGGTTACTTCTTTGGAAGACTCAGGGCCCGGAACTTTGCGTGAGGCTTGTGAAACAGGAGGTGCTCGTGTCATTGTGTTTAATGTTTCCGGAGTTATCCGTTTGAAAGCGCCTATCAGCCTGCGTGCTCCTTATGTCACAATTGCCGGACAGACCGCTCCGGGAGATGGTATCTGTGTTACCGGACATTCTTTTCTGGTTGATACGCATGATGTCATAATCAGGCATATGCGCTTCCGCCGTGGTGCGCAGGATGTAGCTTTCCGTGATGACGCGTTGGGAGGAAATGCCGTAGGGAATATCATTATAGACCACTGTTCGGCCAGTTGGGGATTGGATGAGAATATGTCTATCTACCGCCATGTGTATAACCGGGGAGCGGATGGACATGGACTGAAATTGCCGACTGTAAATATCACTATTCAGAATTCAATATTTTCGGAAGCATTGGATGCCTACAATCATGCTTTCGGGGCTACAATCGGTGGGCATAACAGTATGTTTTGCCGGAATCTTTTTGCTTCAAATATCAGTCGTAACAGCTCGGTAGGTATGGACGGAGACTTTAACTTTGTCAATAATGTTGTTTTCAACTGGTGGAATCGCTCTATTGACGGTGGTGATAATAAGAGTTTCTATAACATTATAAATAACTATTTCAAGCCCGGACCTATCACACCATTGGATAAACCAATATCTTATCGTATTCTGAAGCCGGAAGCCGGACGTGACAAAAGCCAGCCGATGTCCTTTGGTAAGGCTTATGTAAATGGAAATATCGTCCATGGAAATGCAAAGGTTACAAAAGACAACTGGGATGGTGGTGTACAACTAGCCAATGAAGTGGATGCCGGAAAATTTATTCCGCAGATAAGGGTAGATGAGCCTTTCAAAACATCTCCTGTAACTATAATGGATGCTCAAAAGGCTTATAACTTCGTGTTAAGTAATGTGGGAGCGACTTTTCCGAAACGGGATGCTGTTGATACGAGAGTTATCAAAACAGTGAAGACTGGGAAAGCCATTTATGTGAAAGACGCTCCGGAGTTCATTTCTCCTTATGTGAAAAGACGTTTGCCTGCAGACTCTTATAAACAAGGTATCATTACGGACATCCGTCAGGTAGGCGGATTGCCCGAGTACAAAGGAGAGCCTATTGTGGACTCCGATGGTGACGGTATGCCCGATGCGTGGGAAATAGCTAACGGATTGAACCCGAATGATCCGAGTGATGCCGTGAAGGATTGCAATGGAGATGGTTACACTAATATTGAGAAATACGTCAACGGTATGGATACGAAGAAGAAAGTGGACTGGACGGATTTGAAGAACAACTACGATACATTATCCAAACGGAAAAGTCTGCTATAAAAGTATGTGTAGAAAATAAAGTTTATTGTAATGAATATGCAATTGAGAACAATCCTTCTGGGATTATTGAGTATAGGGTTTGTGCAGGGATATGCGCAAACCTTTGCTTTACAGGTTAATAATGAAGGAATTACTTATCTGAATGATGAACGGGGAAACCGGATACTTGATTTCTCCTATTGCGGCTACCATGCTTCTGGGCAGGATATTCCTTCTGTTGGCAATGCAGTGTTTGTACCCTGGAAGGCGGGTGATAATACTGCGCGAATCCAGCGTGCCATTGACTATGTAGCGTCATTGCCCCCCAATATTTCCGGTTTCCGTGGAGCCGTATTGCTGGATCGTGGAGAATTCAGCTTATCCGGGGAACTTCGTATTTCCACGTCCGGCATTGTTCTGCGTGGTATGGATAGAGAAAAAACTATTCTGCTAAAGAAAGGTGTAGACAGAGGAGCACTTATCTATATGGAAGGAATAGATAATTTGAATGCAAAAGATACCTTGCAGGTTCTTTCAGCTTATGTCCCTGTGAATGAAAGGACATTACAAGTTGCCTCGGGCACTTCTTTAAAGAAAGGAGATCGGATAATGGTGACTCGCCCTTCCGGTAAGGAGTGGATTACCGCTTTAGGGTGTGATATCTTTGGAGGAGGTATCGGTGCTTTAGGATGGAAGCCGGGTGATATGGACCTGACATGGGATCGGACAATCAGCGAAGTAAACGGTAATCAGATTACTCTGGATGCACCATTGACGGTAGCATTGGATACTCAATATGGGGCTTCTTCTCTCATTCTTTATCAATGGAACGGTCGCATTCAGGAGTGTGGAATTGAAAATATGACATTGGTTTCCGATTATGACAGGCGTTATTCCAAAGATGAAGATCATTGCTGGACAGGTATTTCTATCGGAGAGGCGGAGAACTGTTGGGTGAGACAAGTGAGTTTCAGACATTTTTCAGGTAGTGCGGTTATTGTCCAGCGCACCGGATCAAGAATTACGGTTGAGGACTGTATTTCCCGGGAACCGGTATCTGAAATAGGAGGAATGCGCCGTTGTACTTTCCATACATTGGGACAGCAGACTTTGTTTCAGCGTTGTTATTCTGAGCAGGGCATTCATGACTTTGCTGCCGGATATTGTGCTGCCGGGCCCAATGCCTTTGTGCAATGCGATTCGTATGAATCGTTGGGATTCAGCGGATCTATTGATTCTTGGGCGTGCGGATTGCTGTTTGATGTGGTTAATATCGACGGTCATAATCTTACATTTAAGAATCTGGGACAAGATAAGAATGGAGCAGGTTGGAATACGGCGAATAGTTTGTTCTGGCAATGTACAGCCGCTGAGATAGAGTGTTATACTCCGGCAAAAGATGCGAAAAACCGCGCGTATGGGTGTTGGGCACAGTTCTCCGGCGACGGTGAATGGGCGGAATCGAATAATCATGTGCAACCTCGTAGCATCTTTTATGCCCAGTTGGAAGAGCGTTTGCAGAAGAAATGTGCTGAGCGTGCCCGTATTCTGCCTAGAAATACAAGTGCAACGAGCAGTCCTACTGTAGAGGTGGCGATGGAACTTGCCAAAGAAGCTTATGAGCCACGTCTGACGTTGGAACATTGGATTGAGGAGAGGGAATTTGCTCCTTCGGTATCAGTTGCCGGTTTGAAATCTATTGAGGATATTAAAGAGAAAAAGACAATTCAGGGCGAAACGCGAGACTTACCGGAAATGGTTATTGCAAATGGGCGTGTTCAAATGGATGGGGCCTTGTTGGTGGGAAAAAGCCGCACTACTCCTTGGTGGAATGGTAAGCTCAGAACCAACTATTTGAAGAAAGCAAGTCCGGCAATTACCCGCTTTGTTCCCGGTCGTGAGGGACTGGGACTGACAGACCGTATAGATTCAGTCGTCAACTTTATGAAGCGGAATAATATACTCGTATTTGACCAGAATTACGGACTTTGGTATGATCGTCGCCGGGATGACCATGAACGCATCCGTCGGCGCGATGGAGATGTATGGGGCCCCTTTTATGAACAACCTTTCGGACGTAGCGGTCAAGGTATTGCCTGGGAAGGCTTGAGTAAATATGATCTGAACCGTCCCAATGCATGGTATTGGGCACGTCTGAAAGAATTTGCGGAAAAGGGAAGTAGAGAAGGATTGCTCTTGTTCCATGAGAACTATTTCCAGCATAATATTTTGGAAGCCGGTGCACATTGGGTGGACTGTCCTTGGAGAAGCAGTAATAATATTAATGAAACGGACTTCCCGGAACCTGTTCCTTTTGCAGGCGATAAACGCATTTTTGTTGCGGATATGTTTTATGATATCAATCATCCTGTGCGACGTGAGCTGCATAGACGATACATTCGTCAGTGCTTGGACAACTTTGCCGATAATCCGAATGTGATTCAATTGACCAGTGCAGAGTTTACCGGTCCTCTACATTTTGTACAGTTCTGGTTGGATGTAATAGCTGAATGGGAGGTGGAAACCGGTAAGAAGGCTAAAGTCGCTTTAAGTACAACGAAAGATGTGCAGGATGCTATTCTTGCTGATCCAAAACGGGCAGCTGTAGTAGATATTATTGATATCCGGTATTGGCATTATAAAACAGATGGTATTTTTGCTCCGGAAGGGGGAAAGAATATGGCTCCCCGACAACATATGCGCAAGATGAAAGTCGGGAAAGTTACTTTTACTGAAGCGTATAAAGCGGTAAATGAATATCGACGTAAGTTTCCGGAGAAAGCAGTCACTTTCTATGCACAGAATTATCCGGCTATGGGATGGGCTGTTTTCATGGCTGGTGGTTCTTGTCCGGTAATTCCTTGCAAAGATAAGGCGTTTCTGAAAGATGCTGCAGTGATGGAAGTAGAAGAAACTGACTCTGAGGATTATAAGAAAATGGTAAAATCTGGTATTGGAAGTATCATTTATTCCAATTCGGGGGTAGAGTTGCCTGTGCAATTGTCATCCGGGAAATACATTTTAAGATATATTCATCCTGATTCGGGAGAAATGGAAGTGATTAGTAAATCATTGAAGATTAACAATGTATATACTCTGAAAGTGCCTGATGGAAAAGAAGGTGTTTATTGGTTCCATAGATTATAGAACAGAAAATCCCGTTGAATGACCTTCAACGGGATTTTCTCTTTTTGCTGGTAATATCTAATAAAAAAGTGTTATAAAACATAGTACTTGTTTTTTCAATCCACAGATCAGATTTTACCTAGAGTTTGGGTTGATTCCCCATAGCTTTGCAACATCAAAATAACTGAATTAATGCTATGATGGAACAGACTAATAATTCAACCGAAACTTTACTTGCTTCTTTTCAAGCAGGAAATATGGCTGCTTTTTCTCAGCTGTATGATTTGCACGTACGTATTCTTTTTAATTATGGTTTGAAGTTGACCCTTGATAAGGAGTTGCTGAAAGATTGTATTCATGATATTTTCGTGAAACTTTATGTGAAGAAGGATGAATTAGGGACTATTGATAATTTGAAATCCTATTTATTCATTTCATTGAAGAATAAACTTTGTGATGAGCTTCGCAGGCGTATGTATATGTCCGACACGGCCGTAGAAGAGGTGAATGCGATATCATCTATGGATGTGGAAGAAGATTATGTGGAGGAGGAACAACAGAAGAATGATTTCTCATTGGTGAAACATTTATTGGGGCAATTATCTCCCCGTCAGCGCGAAGCGCTTACATTATATTATATAGAAGAAAGGAAATATGAAGATATTTGTGAGATAATGGATATGAATTACCAATCCATACGCAATTTGATGCACCGGGGATTGACGAAGTTGCGTGCTCTGGTGAGTTAATTTAGGTAAAAGGGTTTTCCGATTGAGTACAGGTTCAGGGTAACAGCGTCCTATCTTTGTAAACGTTTAAAATAGGATGCAAATATGGTTTCTAAGGTAAGGGATTTTTTGATGGATGAAGGTTTCATTGAATATGTACTGGGTGTATCTTCGAAGCTGGTTTCTCAATGGGAAGCTTATTTCAAGATACATCCGGAATATATGGCTGCTGTAGAGGAGGCTAAAGCTGTTTTACTGGCTCCGGCTGACGTGGATTGTGAATTTTCGGAAGATGAATATGATGATTTAAAGGATAGGATTATTAGTAGTATATTTGATGTACATTGAAACAAGTTAAATATGTTTTTATGAATTTTAATCTCAATCGTATATATAGAATGGTGAGTTCATCCTCTTTGGGGAGTATTTGACATTGTAACTTTATGCAGTAATCCTGTTTTAGTGTGTGGTAACAGTACAGCTGATTACATGATACTACAAAGTAAATGCAGTGTTGTTGTATGATAGATGCGACATTACTGCGTATATGTAGTAATACCGCAAGGGTAAAAAGAAAACTTTATTAGTTTATGGTAATGCTTCAGTTCATTCGTTGGATGTTTTTATATGTACGATAATGGCACCATTTGCTCCGTTAGAACCATAGATACTGGCATCTTTCATCACTTCCACGTAGTCTACATCGTTTAAGTTAAGGCCGTCGAACGAGGAAACTATCACATTATCTATCACATAGACAGGGGTGGAACTAGCAGTAAAACTTCTGTTACCGCGAATATTGATATTCATAGTCTTGCCTTGTGTACCTTGTCCCGTGATTGATAGTCCTGGAACCCGTCCTTGTAGTGCTTCGATAACATTGTGATAACCGCTTTTTCGAAGTTCTTCGCCCGATATGATATTACTTACACCTGTATGTTCCCGTCTTCTGATATATCCGAAGCCCAAATCTATCAGTTCCGCATCTTCTTGGGACTGGATGTTTTCTTCATCAGCCAAACGAATTTTCATACTTTTTTTTCCGTCAACAGGTACTAGGTATAATTTTTTCTTAATTAGGATCTTTAAGGTATCATTCGGAAAAACATTTGTTAGTCCGAATTGTCCTTTCTTATTGGTTAATGCGTAGTCTTTCGAAGTATGTACGTATATGTGGGCACCTTTGATGGGCTTTCCTAAACCATCTGTCAGCAATCCGTTAAATGCTACTTTTCTTTGGGCGCTTATGTTCAATGAATATGAAAATAAAAATGCAATAATAAGTAGTAGTGTGTTATTTTTCATTTTATTTAATTCTTTAGATAAGGGTACCCTTTTCAAGTACCCTTATTGATTTTAATTAATAATGCAATGCAAATTATCTTACTTTACTATTCGACTAGACCACTGCCGGCCGTTGAACCATATCCATTGTCACCATATTCTTCTTTATTCAAGATGGTAGACAGGAATTCATAAGAAATCGGGCGATTATAATGATAAGGTTTAAATGATTGGGCAGCACGTTTGTTGTATTGATCTAAACGGGATTCGAATGCATTGTGACGTTTCAGTAAAGACCAGCGAGAGAATTCGCCACACAATTCGCGGGCATATTCATCAAAAATATCCTCTTCAGTAGCAGTTGTAAGTTTCCATGAAGATTCATTGGCTTGATCGCGTGCGGCACGTTTACGAAGTACATTCAGATATTCGGCGGCTTTCGTTCCATTTCCCAATTGCTGCTCTGCTTCTGCTGCCAACAAATAAACTTCAGCCATTCGCATAATGAACATGTCTCCAGTCTTTATTTGTAGGTTACTACCGTAGAATACCCCATTATATGACCAGTTGAACTTAATCAGACTTGGACAGGCGGATGAGGAGGTCAGTCCATTTCCTATAGCCGGAGGATTGGCAGCTTCACTTCCATTGTCTACATTACCATACGGTAAGTCGTTAGAACCAAATAAGTCATCTAAAACAACTACAGCATAGAGACATTTACTTTTATCCTTCAGTGGTTTATGAACAAACACGGTGTTGAAACGATTGTCATCTGGAGCAACAGGGTATGGTATGGCATAAACCTTTGTAGAACCAGCGAAACCTGGCTTCTTGGCTTCTTCCGCACTCTTCCCTATGGATAATAATTTGTTAGGATCTCCTGAGTAATCACCTTTAGGCCATACCTTGGCTGGATATTGGTTGCCTGCGCCATTAGAAGAAGCTATGGCATTGCAATCAGCATACGGATAAAGCGTTGAATCCGGATGAACTGTCTCATCTACTTGAATATCGTATTTTGTACAGATACTCTTATTCAATTTCTTTACTCCTGCAGAGTAGGGAACCCAACCGCACTGAACCATACTCCATTCGCAATATGCATATTGGAACGAGTATTCCCAACGTTTGTCCCATTCGGGATTGAAGCAATAAAGCAGATATTTGGACGGCATCCAGTTTTGACTGTTTAGGCGTCCGTAGAAGTAACCTTTATCGCCAGGCTTATGATTGCTGTTGAAGAATTCACTATAAGAGCCTCCGCAAGAATAGGCTGATAATTTATTGCCTTTACCGATATATTGCCAGGCAGTACTGCTTGCATCCGGACCGGCGGCAATCATTAATGCTTCCTTATTGGTTCTATTATTGGCGTCGGCCCACATATCGGCAATATCGGTGTAGAGATAAGCACCATAGGAAGAAGCGTTTTCAATGAGGTCTTTGGCTGTTTCGGCAGCTAATTTCCAATAGGTATTTGCATCTCCATATTTACTTTGTCCAAGACCGGCACGTTGTGCATAAACACGGGCTAGTAAACCTTTGGCTGATTTTTTTGTGAAACGTGCTCTATTTCCTTGATAAGGTTCTACTCCTAAATCTGGAATTGCTTCTGTCAAGTCCTTGATAATATGGTCGTAGATGTCTCTTTCTGAAGAACGTTCTGGATATAAGTCCACATCACCCGTTATACCAGCACTACTCTTGAGATTTAAAGTGACGGGTCCATAGTGGCATACTAAGATTGAATAATATAAGGCACGCAGTGTCTTAGACTCTGCTACCAGTAGTTTGATTGTTTCAGGGTCGCCATCATTTAAGTTAGTAGATTCGTTGATTACAGAGTTACAATTTGTAATCATCGAATAACACTGTTTCCACACTTTTTGGAATGTATTGTAGTTGGATGTTGGGTCTTCGTAATTAAATAACTGCTTATAGTTGGTTCCGTTTGATTTAGCAACCCACAAGTCGGTACCACCTTCTGCTAGGTATAGCCAGTCCATGGCAGTATATAGTTCATCGTTTAAGCAAGAATAGCTATAACTGTGCAATCCACTCCATGCATCGAAAGAGGTAAGAGACGCATCACCAGCACTAGGATTAAACTCATCCAAATCGCACGCATTAAGCATTAGACCCGCACAAGCCATTAATGCTATATTTTTGAATATTCTTTTCATATTTTCTGTCTTTAAAAATTAGAATGAAAGGTTCAAGCCAAACACTAGTTGTTTTGTTAGCGGGAAGTCCAATCCACCACCCATTTCTGGGTCGTAATCCTCCAGCAAATGACTGTTGGCAATAACCAATGGGTTGGTAATAGTTCCGTATACACGTAGATTGGTCAGTCCTATTTTGGAACAGAGACGTTTAGGCATGGTATAGCCTAATGTAATGTTCTTGATTTTGAAGAAAGAGCCGTCCACGTATGCCAAAGAAGTATAATATTGATCATCTCTCCAGTTGCGGCTGGCATTTAATGACGGGAAGTCGTTGGAGGGATTTTCAGGAGTCCAATAGTTGAAACATGAAGGGAATGCACCACCGGATGAGCTATACCAGGTAATAGGCTCATAGTAAAACATTTGCCCTTGGCGTAGATACATATAGATAGATAAATCGAAGTTTTTCCAGGTGAATGTATTTTGGAAACCTAGTGACCAATCGGGAGATTTATGTCCAATAATCTGCTTGTCATCGGCATTTACAGAATAAGGGTTCTCGGCATCATACCGGTTTGTTTTCCATGTACCATCTTCTTGTTCGAAGGATTTTTCCCAAACGCCATTGCTTATCTTTTCCATATTGGGTATTTCTACTTTTAAGTCACCGGGTTGTTTTCCGAATACGGCGGCATCAGCTTCTTCGCCATATTGCCATACACCTGCGATCTTGAAAGCGCGATATGACTGAAGAGCATCGCCAATATGTAAAGTATAGTCCCCATTCTCGATGAAGTCGGCAGCACCTTCTCCCAATGCTGTTACTTTTTCTTTGTTTTTGAAGAAGGTAACGGTACTTGTCCAATTAAAGTTTCTGCTCACAATGTTACGGGTAGTCAGCGTCAATTCTAAGCCTTTGTTCTGTGTTTTGGCTATGTTTCTGTTTATTTGGAAAACTGACGAAGCATTAAATGTTCCGTTGGTGGCCGGTACATTCTGTTTCCAAATGACACCTGTGGTGTTGGTTATGTAGTAATCTGCATTCAAGTCGATGCGGTTATTTAAGAAAGAAGCATCAATGCCAATATTTGTATTTTTTGAACGTTCCCACGTTAATTGTGGGTTACTGAGCTTTTGCGGGAAAGAGTATTGGGTAATCTGTTCATCTCCCAACCCCATGATACTTTGTGAGAGGATGGCCCAAGAGTCATAGGCGCTAATGCCGGCCGCACCTGTCTCTCCGTAGCCTATGCGAAGCTTTAAGTTATCCAACCAGTCGGAAGTTGATTCCATAAAACTCTCGTCTGAAATTCTCCAACCGGCAGAAAAAGCGGGAAAAGTGCTCCAACGGACATCTTTAGCTAATTTGGAGTTTCCATCGTAGCGCACAGAAGCGGAGAATAAGTATTTACCCAAGAATGAATAATTTAAGCGTCCTACAAAGCCCATACTTTTCCCCATGGAATATTCTGAACTGACAGTTTTATTTCCAACTGCGGCAGCCAAGTTTGTCCAATAATAAGTATTACTGAGGATGCCGACAGCATTTGAAGAAGAACTCTCGGATTGGCTATCTGAATATGTTGTTACACCTGTCAGCGTAAATTCATGGTCATTGGAAATTTTGAAATTGTAAGTCAGGATATTTTCCCATGAATATCCCCAACCGCGGCTGTTGCTTACCGAAGCTGATGTATATTGGGAGGTTTCTTCTTTACTGGCATTTAAAGCTCCAGTTCCTGCCTGGTCGTAGAATTGATAGGAACCATAACCAATGAACTTGTTAGTTGTATTGTAGTTTAGGTTCATACTCAAGCGAGATTCCAGACTAAGTCCTTTTAGTGGAGTGATACGGATGTAAGGCTGTAGATAGATTTTGAATTTATTTGCATTGTTGCGATATACATCACGATTTTGGTTAAGCAATAAGTTTACTTGTCTATTATCTTCAAGCACAGGATATTCATTTAATGAACCATCCTCTTTATATAGAGTACCGAATGGGTTAGCTCTCATTGCTTGAGATAGGTCACTGGATGTTTTCTCTTGCGTTGTATAAGAAGTTTGCATATGCATACCTGCTGTGAACCATTTGGTAACTTCCTGATTGATCCGGGCTGTTGAAGAATAAAGTTTATATTCATCATTTGTATACTGACCCTGCTCGTTAGAATAGTTCAGGGAGAAATAAGCCTGCGTCTTTTTTGTTCCTCCCGAAATAGAAAGAGAATAGTTTTGGGTGGAACCAGTCTGCATCATAGCATCTACCCAATCAATCGTATGACCGGCATTGACTGCATCTTGATAGATTTCATCATAAACAGTTCCATCATCTTCAATAGTCCCTGCCCATTTCCTTGCTTCCATACGTGTGTCAAGCCATCGTTGGGGGCTGTTCATTTTAGGTAAGGTGGACCATCCGTTAAATCCCAGATAGGTATTGAAGTTGACACTTAGTTTACCTTCTTCCCCCTTTTTGGTGGTGATAATGACAACGCCATTGGAACCGGAGGAACCGTAAACAGCAGTTGATGAAGCATCTTTCAATACTTCAATACTTTCAATATCGTTTGGGTTCAGTGTTTCATAATCGCCTGGCATTCCGTCGATAATAAACAATGGTTTGCCTGAAGCTGTGATAGAACGGTTACCGCGTAATTGCAGCGAAACGCCCGTGCCAGCCTGACCGGAAGACTTTGTAATATCCAAACCGGCTACTCTACCTTGTAATGCCTCCATAGGGTTGGCTGATGGAGTCAACTTTACAATATCGCTCTTGACAGATGAGACAGCTCCAGTCAAATCTCTTTTTTTCACAGTACCGTAACCCACTACTATCACTTCGTCCAAAGTTTTGGTGTCTTCTGTCAAAGTCACATTGAGATTGGGTTGAGCTTTCACACGTTGTGTGATGTAACCAATGTAGGAAATTTCAAGTGTTGTGCCTGCGGGCACCTTTATTGTGAAATTACCGTCAATATCGGTGATTGCACCATTACTTTGACTCCCTACTTGTAGTATGGTGGCCCCAATGATTGTCTCACCGGAAGCGTCCACTACTTTTCCTTTCACTACAATTTGTTGTTGCTGTGTTATGATAGATGTCGTCTGGATGCCAGTTGCAAAGGCGACATCAGGGACAACTAACAGACTTGTACACAGAACTGCAACGGAACATAATGGCCTGTATAGGTTTGACCATTCTGAGAAATGTTTTTTGTTTTGATACATAGTACTAACTTTAAAAAAATAACATTTTTTAGGTTATAATTCTATTTTGAATGACGTGATATTAATTAAATTGTAATCAGCTAATGAAGTTTTTTTTAATAAATCTTGCATTAGAAATTATTAAAATGTTCTCTGTTGTTTTTAAGTAAAAGAATTGATGATTACAGAATATGAATTCTTCCGTCTTATTGTAGAGTTTAAGGTTGACTTAACTTTCGCAGAAAAATATTCTTAGACTTTTTCTATTCTTTTTTCTTCTTGGGAACTAACGGTATTGTTTTTCTGCGAAAACTGAATAAGACTATGAATGGGAAAGAAATTTAGATTTAATTAATGGTATGAATAGACAAGTTGTTGTTAGTATTTATTTACTCCTTTTTATCTTGTTTCCAGCGAAAGCTCAGAATAGAGAGATAGCATGTAATGCGGATTCCGTTCAAGTTCTCCATCGCTATAAAATAGCTGTCTGTGACTGGATGATTTTAAAGCGTCAGAAGATTGGTTCATTTAAGTTGGTGCATGAATTGAATGGTGATGGTGTGGAACTGGACATGGGATCTCTTGGTAAAAGAGAAACATTTGATAATAAATTGCGTGATCCCCATTTTCAGCAACTATTTCGGGAGACGGCTCGGGAATTTCAACTGGAAGTTCCTTCCATTGCCATGTCCGGTTTTTATGGTCAGTCTTTTTTGGAGCGTGCCAATTATGAGGAGTTGGTTAGGGAATGTCTGAATGCTATGAAAGTAATGGATGCTAAAGTTGCTTTCCTGCCTTTGGGAGGAATTAAGGCGGGATGGGAAGGAGAGCCGGCGCTTCGGGCGGAAGTTGTAAAGCGGCTGAAGAAAGTTGGAGATATGGCTGCTGCCGAAGGTTTAGTTATTGGAATTGAAACCCAATTGGATGCCAAAAGAGATGTCAAATTGTTGAAAGAAATAGATTCCTTCGGTATTAAAATCTATTTTAAGTTTCAGAATGCATTGGAGAACGGGCGTGATTTGTGTAAAGAGCTCAAGATTCTGGGGAAAAAGAGAATCTGCCAGATTCATTGTACGGATACGGATGGGGTGACTCTTCGTTTTAATGAGAGGCTGGATATGAATAAGGTTAAAAAGACACTTGACAAGATGGGGTGGAGTGGCTGGCTGGTAGTGGAACGCTCACGGGATAAAGATGATGTGCACAATGTTAGAAAGAATTATGGGACGAATATTGAATACCTGAAGGAGGTGTTTCAGAAATGAATCTGTGAACCTTAAACATAGCATATATGAAGAACACAATTATTTTTTCTCTGTTTTGTTTCTTGGTGTGTTATTCTGTACATGGACAGACACAGAAACAACAAAGTGATAGCTTGCGTATGCGTATGGCATTCTCATCTATAGAAATTCCGAGTTATAAGAAGGAACTGGCTCTGCCACAGACATGGTTGATGAACATGTATGGAGATTATCCAGTGGATTTGTCCAGCGGACTTGTAGACATTTCAATTCCTATTTATGAAATAGAAACACCAAATCTGACATTACCTATTACAGCCAAATTTCATGCGTCAGGATTAAGAGCTGATGAGCAGATTGGGACAATGGGGTTGCGCTGGATAATGAATGTGGATTGTATGGTAAGTAGAAAGGTGAAAGGATATCCGGATGATTGTTTTTATGGAAGTGCGACTGCTCCTTTTGATAATAGAGTGAATGATCCTAATTATCTGCCGGATTTGGCTACACTATATGGCGGAACAGCATATAATAAAGAATTGTATACTTCTTATGCTATTTCTCCTAATATATTACCCTATTTACCTAATTACTCCGGTCCGGCTTCAGTCTTTAAGGATACAGAGTATGATTTGTTTTCTTATCATCTACCTTCCGGAAAGTCGGGTAAGTTTATACTCCACGATAGTGCCGGGATAAAGAAAGCATATACGATACTTTATGAACCTGTCAAAGTAGAGGTTAAAAGAGTTAATGGACATGGACTTTTCAATCAGGTTGTAATCACAGACGAAAATGGTATAACTTATAATTATGGCAAAACTGTTATAGGAGATGAAGGGAATACTGATTCGCAACAAATAAATGGTGATCCGATAGTAGTAGGTTGGCATTTGAATGCAATTATATCCGCAGACAAGAAAGATTCAATTCTGATTGAGTATCAGAATTTATGGGGAATAAAAACTAAATATTGGCAATCTATGGATTATATTATCAGGGATGATCATAAAGCTCAAATTCCTATAGATTGGCCTCCGTATCCATATTATATAAGTGATTTTTTTAGTGAGGAGATCAAGTCTAACCCGGAAGGTTATGCTATACATTATTATGATGAACTACCTAGTCCTCATTTCAACCATTTGTCTAAGATTATTTTTAAAGGAGGCACCGTTCTGTTTAATTATAGTAAAATCTTTGATAGCCATTTTCTTTCATCAATGGAGATATCCGATACGAATAGTGCAAAAACTAAAAAGATAGAGTTTACATATCAGGAAGATAACAAGCTTGTGTTGATGAATAAGTTATCTTTTGTGGATATTGATAATACGAATAGTACGGAAAAAGAAACTTATCAATTTGTTTATTATTCTCCTGATAGATATTTCATTGATGATTATGAAGATACTCAATCTGATTGGTGGGGATATTATTCATACTTACGATTTGATGTAATAAAAGATACTATCAGACTTGGTGATCCTTTACATTACTATATGGGCTGTCCGCAAACTGCTATTATTGGAAAAGGACTGTATAATGATAAGAATTCAAATTATGTAAGTATGCTATGTGGAATGATAAAGTCTATCATATATCCTACAGGAGGGAGAACTAATTTCAATTATGAAAGTAATTTTTACTATAAGCGGGATGTTGGGAAAGAAGCATGCGGTGGATTGAGAATAAAGAGCATAGAAAATATGGCAGTAGATGGAAAATCAGAATTTAAAACTTATAAATATAATCCGCAACGTAATGGTTATGGTAGCATGTCTGATTATTTACAGCCACCACGACGTTATTCATATAAAGGAAAAAATTTCATGACGGAAATGAATGTATCGGCTAATTATGTTGAATCAGGTGGGAAAATTAGTATAATGTCGACAGATTATAAAAGGCACACATACTCTAATTTACTACCTACGCAGTTTTTTGATTTTTACACCAATATTGTTTATTATGACGAGGTTATAGAATATCAAGGTAGAGATGAAAGTCATGTGGGATATACCAAATATTGTTATAAAGTTCAGCTACCGCAGAGTATCGAATACACGCATAGCCCGGATGCATTCAGCTACATAAACCAATATAATTCCAAACAACTCATCTATGTATTGCCACCAACAGCAGATACTGGAGCAAAACTTTGGAAGAAGATAGTGTATAATGGTGATGATCAGGTAATAGAGGAAACAATCTGTGATTATGAAATATTTAATAAAGGTACGCTGTATGACATGCCGATAAAGAAATTCTGGGAATTTAAGACAGGGAATGTAGACATATATCATGCTCGAGACGTTGATTTAATAATGAGTGACCAACATTTGGAACAAGTTTATGGTTACATCAATCAGGAGTATAAACTGGATGCCATTCGTCTTTCCAAAGAGACAACAAAGAAGTACACTCCCCAAGGAGTGGTTACTGAAGTGAAAAGAATAGAATATGATCCTGCTCATTTACTTCCTGTAAAGGAAATATCTACCGGGAGAACACCGGCAGATTCTATTTCTATTACCTATAAGCGCCCTTATCATTACACTCAATCACCCTACACGGGAATGGTAAACAAGAATATCCTGAACACAGTAGTTGAAAAGAAAGTATATAAAAACAATAGTTTACTTGAAACTGGTACTACTAACTATAAACAGTGGTTTACCGATATTTATGCCCCTATGAACTTTTGTTACCAAAAACAGGGAAATAATCAGGAAGTACGTTTAACTTATGAGTATAATCAGCATGGACAATTACAAGCTACCACAAAAGATAATTCCCTGAAAGTAGTGTACATATCCAACGCTTACTCTCAGCCGGTAGCTGTTATTGATCAAGCTACTTATAGCGAAGTGAAAGCTGCATTAGGCATTACGCTTATCGATAGGGTAGCCCGGAGTTATCTTGTATCGGACAATGATATGGTAAAACTAAATCAGTTGCGCCAACTCTTGCCCAATGCATTAATAACGACTTATACTTATAAACCATTGGTTGGTATAACTTCGTCTACAGAGCCTAATGAACAAACTACATATTATGAATACGATGGTTTGGGGCGCCTTAAAGAAATCTATATTAAGAATGGTAATCTTAAACAGGTCATCAATTCGTATGAGTACAACTTTAAATAGTTGATAGCGGGTTACTGACAAGAATAATGTTTACCTCTCATTAAATACATGAAAAATATGAAAGAATTGATATTTACCATATTGGGATGCTTTTTATCTCTTTCCTTTCAGGCACAAACATTGAGTTCTGATTGTAACCGCCCCAGAGGACGTGACCGTCTGATGAAACGTGTAGTACCCATTTGTGAAGCAGGAGAAGGTGGAACACAGCAAATTTGGGATTTTAGTGGATTGGAACTTCAGGATGCCAACTATGAATTGCAATATGTGGAACAAGGTGCCGATACTGTTATTGGTATAGAACACCGCACGATGTATTACTATCGCACTTCCGGTGATTCTCTTTTCTGTTTGGGATATGAAAACCCTACTACTTTAATTACTTATCAAAAGCCGGAGTTGCTCCTAACTTTTCCACTCTTTCAAGGTCGTGTAATGGCGGATTATTTTGATGGAGCAGGCAATTACTGCGAGCAATTGAACATTCGTTTGCGAGGTAAAAATTCAGTTGTGGCAGACGCTTCAGGTATGTTGATATTGCCGGGTGGCGATACCTTGCAGAAGGTTTTGCGTACTTATACTCATAAACGTATCCATCAGAGAATGACTCCGCAGATAATCATGCCGGATTCTTTGCGAGAGAATATTGTTCCTTTCGTTCTGAATCGTGATAGCATTGATTATTTATTGACCAATGATTCCATTCGTTTGGAAACTGAAATCTGGCGCTGGTATGCCGACGGCTATCGTTACCCCGTTTTTGAAACAGTGAAAAGCACTGTTTATAAGTTTGGCAATGCACATGAGCATTTTGCAACTTCTTTTGTCTATTTGCCCGAAGAACAATACTATGATTTACCGTATGATACCGATAATCAGGAGAAACGGGACTTGACGGACAACGAGAATTGGGAACGCGAATGGAAAAATAAGGTTAATGACAAAGGAAGCATTAAAGGAGACGAGACTTTCAGCTATCATTTCCAACTGGATGATAGTGGCTATTTACATATCGGTTATGAATTGCGACAGGCAGGAGGAGTCGTTTTGATATTGTTCGACCTTCAGGGACGCCAGTTATCGACAATTCATCATGCCAATCAGGCTATTGGGCACTATGAGGAGGCTATTTCTATGAGTCGTTACTCCCAGGGTGAATATCTGCTACGGATTTCAGCAGGAGATAAAATGTATGGAGAAAAACTATACTATTCAGGAAAGTAATTTGGAAATGAAGATTCTTTTCAGAAACTTACTCTCTAAACTTAGTATCAACGTATAATAATCAGTATATGAATAAGTTCTTATTTGCATTTGGATTCCTGCTCACTTTGTGTAACCCAATTTATCCGCAGGAAGCAACTCAAAACTATATACGTACCCGTGTTATGCTGAATGAATCGGGTAGTTCTTATATGGATGAGATTGTTTATTATGACGGTTTGGGACGTCCTTTTCAGACTGTTCAGAAAGGAATTACTCCTTCACTGCAAAGTCTAATTTCCTTACAGGAGTATGATGAAGTCGGTCGTAAGGGCAAAAGCTGGTTACCGGTAACTTCTGCATCCCATTATATGGGTTCTGCCGATGTCATCAGTAGTGCCCCCGGAAATTATAATAACGATTCACATCCCTATCACCAACCGGTTTATGAATCTTCCCCGTTGAATCGTATCATTCAGCAATATGGGCCGGGTGCCGATTGGTATAGCGGACATCCGGTGGCAACGGAATATCTGGCAAATACCACCGTTTCTCCACTTCATTGCATTAATTACTCCGTAAACAGCTCAGGCGGTTTAGTCAATAACGGTAACTATGTGGCTACTCAACTATATGTCACCAAGGTAACTGACGAAGACGGCAATGTAGGTTATACTTTTATTGATAAGCTTGAACGTACGGTACTGACTCGGCAAATGAAAGACAATATAACGCATGATACATACTACGTTTATGATGACTACGGAAATTTGTGTTTTGTCCTTCAACCGATGTATCAGGAGAGTACTAACCTTTCCCTTTATGCTTTTCAGTATAAATATGATAGCCGTAATCGCTGCATAGAAAAGAAGCTTCCCGGTGCGGACGCTATAAAATATGTCTACGATCTTGCTGATAATTTAGTTTTCTCTCAAGATGGGAATCAACGTGTGGCGAGCTTGTGGACATTTTATCTTTATGATAAGTTCCAGAGGCTGACAGTGAAAGGCGTATGTAGTAATACCAATACATCTTCGGCGTCTTCGAGTGTTGTTACCTGTACACGTGTAAACAGCAATACCGGCCTGGGAAATAGCGGATATACATCTAGTTTTAGTCTTACTTCTCCTGTAGCGCATCAGGTGAATTATTATGATACGTATGATTTTCGGGCGTTAACCGGGTTTACGAATGCAACTTATTTTCCTGTTGCTTCGGTCAATGCCAAAGGTTACCTGACGGGGAGTGTGACTGCTATTTTAGAAAGCGGCACGAAGCTTTATTCCGCTAATTATTACGATAAAAGAGGAAGAGTGACAAAGTCTGTATCCGGTAATCATTTAGGCGGATATGAAACAACGAATACCACTTACACTTTTACAGGTAAGCCTTTGATTATTCAACATATCCACACTATAAGTAAGAATGGTACTCAAGTGGGTACTCAAACGGAAATATATACTTATACGTATGATTATGCGGAGCGTGTAACTAAAACACAGTATGCCTTGAATGGAAATATCGTTACTCTTGCTACTAATACTTATGATAATTTAGGCCGGTTGTTAACCAAATCTCCTCATGGTTCCTCTATCAATAAACTAACTTATACCTATAATCTTCGTGATTGGTTAACTGAAATTAAAAGCGCTAAGTTTACTCAAAATCTATATTATAACACCGGTAATAATACTGCTTGTTATAATGGAAATATAAGTAGTATGACTTGGAAAAGCGGAACCGAATCCGCTACCCGTGGCTATAAATTTACTTATGATAACTTGAATCGTATGAAGAATGCTGTATACGGTGAAGGCGCTACCATATCTGCTAATGCGGGACGTTTTTCAGAGAATATCACAGGTTATGACAGGAATGGTAATATCACATCCCTGCAGCGATATGGAAAGTCAAGTGGCACTGCTTATGGAATAATTGATAATCTGACTATCGCTTATACCGGCAATCAATTGAAATATGCGAATGACGCTGCTACCGATCCTCTTTATAATGGTGCATTTAACTTTGTAGACGGTTCGAACAGTACGGGAAATGAATATATCTTTGATAGAAATGGTAACTTGCAGCAGGATTATAATAAGAAGATATCGAAAATTCAATATAATCAGTTAAATTTGCCAAGTACGCAACAATTCACAAATGGCAACCGCGCGGATTATTTGTATGGTGCTGATGGTGTGAAACGTCGTGTAACTCATAAAACAGCGATTGCCAATATATCTGTGCCGATGGGGCAGATAAAGGAGTTGACAAGTGGTCAGGTTTCTCAGACTCATACAACTGATTATTGCGGCAATGTGATCTATGAAAATGGGAATTTGAGCAAGATTCTTACGGAAGAAGGTTTTGTAACTGTCAGTGGAACAACGCCCACTTATTATTATTATTTAAAGGATCATCAAGGTAATAATCGTGTGGTATTGCACCAAAATGGAACAACTGTTGAGCAGGTTAATCACTATTATCCTTTTGGAGGTTTGTTTGGAGAGGGGACGGCTACAAGTAATCAGGCTTATAAGTATAATGGGAAAGAGCTTGATAGGATGCATGGGCTGGATTGGTATGATTATGGGGTAAGAATGTATGATGCGGCATTGGGAAGATTTCACACTAATGATAGGTTTGCGGAGAAATACTATTCTATGTCAACGTATCAGTATGGAGCGAATAGTCCTGTGAAGAATATTGATGTAGACGGGGATAGTGTTAGGGTTTATACAGAAACGACTTCTAATTATGGACTTGGACATACTTGGATTAGTACAGGTGAAGGTGAGAATATGGTTGTTTATAGCTATGGTAGATATGATGGAACTAATAAAGGGGAAGAAGGTAGTTTGAATTCAATAGCAAATGGACCTGGAGTTTTACTTCGGTTGACAGGTGAGGCTGCTCAGATGTATAATGATAAAAAAGCATTAACAACTAATATGTTGACATTTACAGTGCAAGACATTTCAGACGCTAAGCTGTTAGAAGTTTTGGATGATAAATTTAATTCATCAACACAATTACCCAATAACCCTAATAGCGAATATTATGATAATTCATTAGCTCATGTGGTTGATGAATATGACATTTTGAACAATAACTGTGCAACAACTGTTTCCCAAGCATTAAATTCGGCCGGCTCTAATGTCTTGAAAGGTTATATGCAACAAACGTCGAAAAATATAGGAATGTGGCAAAGCATTCCTATATTAAAAGTTTATAATACTCCAGTAGGAATTCAAAATCATATGAGAGGAATATATAAATCTAAATAACTGTATAGGTATGAAATGGATAAATTTATGCTATTTATTTTTCTCTGTAGTATTAGCTTGCTTCATTTTATATGTAATTATTGGCAATATGATTAATTATTGCATTGAAGATGCTTCTTACTATTTAGATATGTCTGTAAGATATATGAAATATTTCTTGTTTTATGTATTGCTAAATATTGTCTACTTAATGGTAGTAATATTTAGTCATCATAAAGATAAGTGTTGTCGTGAAAAATGATCTTATGAGTAATGCCGTGTACTAAGAGCCTGTTTAAAAATGGTTGAAATAAAAGTTTAAGAAGGCTTCCGTAGCTGCCTAAAGATAGCTTTATTTGAAGTGGCCAAACTTTTAATAAAGATGTATCAGACAGATTTAACGGAAACTGAGTGGCAATATATAACAAAAGTGTTGAACCTGCAAGTAAAAAAGACGAAAATATGATTTACGTATGATCTGGAGTGCTATCTTTTACTTGGTGAAAACCGGTTGTCAATGGCGTATGCTACCTAAAGAGCTCTCCAAATGGGAATCTGTTTACTACTATTATAGGAAATGGGCTTCTCTTGAATGTTTTGATTTACTTCTTGAAAGATTGCGTGGGCGTGTGCTTATAGTACGTGGTCAAACATAGACTCCAGTGTTAGGTATAATAGATAGTCAGAGTGTTAAATGGGGTAATAACCAGTTTTTGAATGGAGTTGACAGTAATAAGAAAGTGAAAGGAATCAAACGTCATATTATTGTGGACAAGAATGGCTTTCTCATAGCAGTGATGGTTACGATAGCCAATATACATGACAGTAAGACTGCTTATTTGCTAATGAGGGGCTTAAAAGAATTAGTGCATATAAAGAACAAGGATTTAAACCTATTCATAAAAGGTGGATCGTCGAAAGAACATTCTCATGGATGGAAAATGACAGGAGGCTCTGTCGGAACTATGAACTAACATTCGAATCGGCAGAGGAGATGGTGAAAATTGCAGCTATAAAATTATTATTGAAGAAAATTTAAACAGGCTCTAAAAATATTACAAGCTATGATAGGAATGGTAATATCACATCCTTGCAACGATATGGAAAGTCAAGCGGCACTGTTTATGGAATAATTGATAATTTGACTATCGCTTATAATGGTAATCAATTAAAATATGCAAATGATGCAGCTACTGACCTTCTTTACAATGGTGCATTTAATTTTGTCAATGGCTCAAACAGTACAGAGGATGAATATATTTTTGATAAAAATGGAAATATCCAGCAAGATTATAATAAGAAGATATCGAAAGTCCAATATAATCAGCTAAATTTGCCTAGTACGCTGCAATGCACAAATGGCAATCGTGCGGATTATTTGTATAGTGCTGATGGAATTAAACAGCGTACAACCTATAAGACGGCAATAGCCAATATATCTGTGCCGATGGGACAGATAAAGGAGTTGACAAGTAGTCAGGTTTCACAGACTTATACAACTGATTATTGCGGTAATGTGATCTATGAAAATGGGAATTTGAGCAAGATTCTTACGGAAGAAGGCTTTGTAACTGTCAGTGGAACAACGCCCACTTATCATTATTATTTAAAGGATCATCAAGGTAATAATCGTGTGGTATTGCACCAAAATGGAACAACTGTTGAGCAGGTTAATCACTATTATCCTTTTGGAGGTTTGTTTGGAGAGGGGACGGCTACAAGTAATCAGGCTTATAAGTATAATGGGAAAGAGCTTGATAGGATGCATGGGCTGGATTGGTATGATTATGGGGCGAGAATGTCTGATGCAGTTCTGGGAAGATTTATGAGTATTGACCCTTCAGCAGAATCTTATTATAATAATAGTCTATATGCTTATTGTGGTAATAATCCTATTACCCGAATTGATCCAGACGGTAGAGATTGGTATAAATATATAGATAAAAATGGAGAATGGAAGTGTGAGTGGCGTGATGATGTACATAATCAAGAGGATGTAGAGAGGATAAATTCTGAAGCAAAATATTTCGGATTAACATATAGAGCTGATGGAATGTACTATAGCCTATTTGGTCAAATTCTCAGTTTGAATACTAAAGAAGGTAAAGCAACGGAAAAATTGGATCAAGCAATAATTGAACATGTTGATTATTTAAAAAGGAGTCAGTCTGATTTTGAATCGAAAGAACAAATGACAGATTTTGATATTGGGGAATATGCTAAAACTTCTGCTTTAGGCTTAACCGAAAATATATATTTCAACTTTGAATATGGAACAACTAATGCTACAGGTACAGCTTATTACTATTTAATAGGAAAGGGATATAGTAATAAAGGAACTTTTGAAGGCTGGACGGCTGCAAATACGTATCTATATAATTCAAATAGGGGAGCTGGAAGTATGAAGGCAGGATATAATTTAAGATTTGTAAGAAGTGGAGGCTCTAATAAGAATTGGAATGCGAGAATTGTCTTTACTTCAGAAAGTGTAAAAGAACAATTGTATAATGTGTTTAGAAATTTATTTTATTATGAAAGTAAATAAAATATTTATAATAGTGGCAGTTAGTATTTTAATATTGCATTTTCCACTAATGGTTTATAGCAAATCAACTAATATAAGAACTGTTTTCCCCTATTTGGCAGATATATTAGACAGTTATTGTAGTTATTATCTTACTGGCCCCAATAATTTGAAAGAATTAGAAGAATTTACAGATGATATGTATGAGATTTTTCCAGATGAATTATTTTATTATAATATATTGAAAATAAAAACATTTCCTATGTTAGAGCAGAATATTGACGATTTGTATTTCGTGAATAATACATGCTTATTTAATTTGAGGCTCAAAGAAACTATTTTGTATTCATCTGATGATACTTTACCGTGCTGCTTTGATATTAATTTGGCTTATCCAGAGGAACGTTTGGCCATAATAATAAAGAAAATAAGATATTCTATGTATGCATTTGATCAAGCTGGAAAGTGTATCTTCAAGATACAACAATTACAGGAAAAGGTTTATTCTGAAATGAAAAATATTTATATAGAGTATAATGTGAATAAACAAAATATCGTTTTACTTGAATTCAACACGGATAAGGGATTGTCAGCTTATTGTAAAAAAGATAGAATAAATTGTGATAATGCTTATTTTGGAAAAATAGGCGATGTATTAGAACTAGTTTGTGAAGAGTATAAGATTAAAAAAATGATTTTCTATGTATTTAGTTTATTGTAATTCGCTTGCTTAGATAGGATATAGTATGAAGTATTTTACTGTAGATGATTCACTTGATGAATTGGTTGTAGGAAAAGATTTTCAGTTTATAAAGGGGGATAATCCAGAGGCTCCTGAGGCATTGATTTACTTCATATTGTTTCTAATTGTATAGACTGTGTTGATTTTAGAAAGTCATCTTTCATGGAATGTGACCTTTTTTCAAAAAAAAATATGCTGATGCTTTTGTCAGCTCTAAAGCGGACTTGTATCAACAGAGGAGTATAATTAAAAAGGAAAAAGGAATAAGTCGTACCATTTGGGGAGAGAGAATCGTGATGAATGACCATTTTGATAAAGAGCTTGATTTCTTTTCAATAGGGGTAATTGATGCTCATACATATATAAGTGAACGTTTAAAAAACGCCGTTGAAGCAAATGGTTTAATGGGGTGGGTTTTTACTCCGACTACTAAATTGGTTGTAGAGTAACTGTTTACCTGTATATATTTGGCATTTTGATATGTTATAACGGAAAATTGTTAGCTTTTTGTAAAACAATAGAGCCCCTTTATATTTGCCGCTTACAAGGAGTTAAGAGTTTGTCAGCAGGAAGTTAACTCCTTGTTGACAAACTCCTAACTTCTTGTCGACAATAAATGGACTTCTTGCATTTGCTTGATAATCAAATGTTAACTATTCTCCACCCCCCAATTGTACGCGTCGCACTGTTGAAGTTCACCCCGACCTTGACTATCTGTCTGCCATCCGATTGATAAGGAATGGCGTACTGTTTGCTGTCTATCTGAGTTAAAGCCTCTTCGGGGGTACCATCGAACTTAAACTCAAAGACGTAAATGGCATCTTTCATCTTTACGACAACATCCGCACGGCCGATGGCACTTTTCACTTCAGCGTCCACATATTGTCCCATTAAACGGAACAAAAGGTAAAAAATGGTTTGATAGTGCTTTTCGGTTTTGTTCTCCAAATCATTGGGAATAGAAGCAAAAAAGGAACGGGTACGCTCCAGGCAACTTTCAATATCGCCTTTGCGTAAATCGCGGATAAATGAAACGACATAGAAGGTGTTATTTTGCCCGGGAAGGTGTACGTAGGCAGGCAGCAGAGATTCTATAAATCCTTTGCGTACTTCTCCGTTGGGGTATGCCAACCGGTATATTTGGAAATCCGGATCATAACCTTTGATGGTGAGATAACCGCTTTGATAGAGCACTGGGATGGGACTTGTTATCCGTTCGGTCGGTGCGTCAAACTGTTCATCGGTAGCTTCTACACTTTCCAGTTCGCGCACGTCAAAATCCACTTCCTGAAGCAGGTCTATCAGGAAAGTGGGTGTACCTGTGGAAAACCAGAAGTTCTTATATTCTTTTGCATCAAAAGCATTGAACAAGCTAAAGGGGTTATAAATATCTTCGCAATGCTTGCTGAAGTGGTAACCGTCATATTGCTGCTTCAGATGCAAGCAAGCTTCATCGTAAGTTTCACCGTTTGCTTCAGCCATTCGAGCGATATCCGATTTCAATTGCGTCAGCAATTCCTGCTCGGTGATACCGCACAGTGCACTGAAGTCATCACGCATACTGATGTTTTTCAAGTTGTTCAGTTCACTGAATATACTCATCTGACTGAATTTGCTGATTCCCGTAATAAAAAGGAAGCGCAGATATTGTCCCAAACCTTTAAGCGGACTGAAAAACTTGCGCATTTCGTTGCGGAGCTGTTGTTGAAGCGGAATATCTGAGTTGCTGTCCAGTAGTGGTGCGTCATATTCGTCAATCAGCACAGCTATGGTTTTTCCGGTCTGTTTGTAGGCTCTCAATATGATCCCCTGCAAACGTTCTGCTGAAGTTGTTTCTACTTCATCTTTTCCATAAATCTTTTCCCAGCGATGCAGGAAAAGGTTCAGTTGTCCAGTGAGATCAGTCAGTTCTGTGTATTTCGTCAGGCTGAAGTCTATGTGTAGTACCGGATAAACTGTCCATTCCTTTTCCAACTGTTCCATTGCCAGGCCTTTGAAAAGTTCTTTTTTTCCTTGAAAATAGGCTTCGAGCGTAGATATAAGTAAACTTTTGCCAAACCGACGGGGACGGCTGAAAAAATAAACTTTATCAGTATTAGCTAATCTGTAGACTAATTCCGTCTTATCAACATATACACATTGCCGGTTGCGCAATTCTTCAAAGTTTTGTATTCCTATCGGATAACGTCTGTAATTCTCTTCCATATCTGCTGATTTTTAGCGTTTACAGTTATGGCAAAGATAAGGCTTATTCTTTGAATTCGCGCATTTCTATTTGCAATATGTGATAGGAGAGGGGAAAATAGATAAACTTAATTCCGCAGTCACTATCTGGAGCCGATACTTCTGGTTGTAGTTTGCAAAGCTATCGGCTTTTAACTCCTGAGGCAACTTGTTTGACGCTAACTCCCTTTAAATCCTTGTTATAAGCGTGAATAAGAAAGTTGAATGATAGAGGAGAAACTTGATATGCCCCTTACTTTTTCCCCTAAAGCCTTAAGGTTAATGTTATTATGCTAGTAAGCATTCGGTCTTGTGCATTCCTCTTTGTTCCCTCTCCCCTAAGTAAAAAGCCTGAGACTTTTCAAATCCCAGGCTTTTTAGTAATGCTTAAAAAATAAGTTGGTATGAAATATGTCACAAATAAAAGTAACTTGGGTTCCCCACGCCCTCCGGATCTCTTATTATCGGGGGAGATAATTCCCGGGAGGAGAAGGATTGAGATAGTATTATTCATCATTTAGTTCATATCTTTTCACTTCATACGGGATGATAACTCTTCTAATTCCTAACAAAAGATATTCATGGTGGGAAAAAGTATTAGAATCCGTCTCTCTTTTTGTAAAGTCAATGGAAAAACCTTATATTCTCTGCTTACAGGAAGTTAACTTCTTGTCGACAAACTCTTGACTTCTTGCCGACAGAAAATGTATTTCTTGTAATCTTTTAATAATCAATGGTTAAGCATTGGCCTGAAAGAGTTGTTTTGTAATTATAGTTGCCCTGTATTTTACGTGCCCCTTCTGCTTTTCATCCCCTTCTGCTTTGCACCCGCTCTTACTTTACGCTTCCCTCTGCTTTGCATCCCCTCTTACTTGCTCTTACATAG
>ENA-ORTW01000161-ORTW01000161.1-human-gut-metagenome-genome-assembly--contig:-NODE-161-length-101880-cov-25.657393_pt1 | contig 101880 bp, 170 predicted proteins | sample MGYA00242072_ERZ509193 | MGnify/ENA primary metagenome ERZ509193 (study PRJEB26280, sample SAMEA2338813) | human gut metagenome | biome: human gut; feature: human-associated habitat; material... | reverse complement strand
GACGACCAAGATCCAAGAAAGTCATACGATATGATTCCTTCGGTTTCAAGGTTACCGGATGCAATTCACGGTTATAAGTAGTATCATCATACAGCGGGAAGTACTTCAGAGTCAACTCGATACCGTTGGTCATTTTGTAAGTCTTGAACTGACCACCAAAAGTAAGGTTATCACCAGAACCAGTTACAAATACTGTATCCATCAGATTCATAGTAGCTACCTTCTCTTTCAAGATACGGTCAAACTCACGCATACCCATTTCACCAGTCAAGGCAACAAACTTACGTTCGTTAGTACCAAGACAGTTGTAAGACAGATCGAACAAGAAGTCTTCCAACATTTCACCAGTTAAACGAGTGTAATAACGTCTGTTAGACGGAGCAATCTGTTCCAACAAACCAGCACCAATAAATACCGGACGACCGTTGGTACCCTTCAAATTACAAGAACCGTCTTTGTTTACATTAGTCTTCATGTAAACCAACATACGTTCACATCTCTTATACCATTCACGCAAAGCTTTCCATTCCTGATAATCAGCCCACAAGTAAGAAGTCTTACCAGTTGCAGGATCTTTCAGAGCGATAGCCATTACAGTAGAATAAGCAGAACCAGTGATGTCGTAGTTAATACGAATCGTAGTAAGGTAGTTACGCATCTTGAAGTGAGTGTTGTAGTTCAAGATATCACCCTCTTCACTGTATTCCTCATATGCAGAAGCAAGACGAGAAACCTACTTTCCAGCTTCAAGATATTCAGCAGGAATATAAGATGAAGGTTGACCATCGGCTACAAAACAAGTATATACCCACAGATTTCCATCTTGATAAGGTGCGCCAGATACACGTACTTGGAATTCCTTGTTATCAAACTCAAGAATAGCACCAGGACCAAACCAGTTATCTTCCAACCACAACATAATAGGTGTGTTACCCAAACCTGCAGTAGAAGTAGAAGTAATAGCTGCGCCATTCCATTTAGCGTCTCTAATTGTTACGGCACGGTCAGCATCGATCATTACAGACCATTCAAATGAAGGCTGATCGATAGTCATAACGTTGCCAAGACCACCTGTCAACATATCCAAAGAAGTGCTATAGCCACTATCTTTAGTACCGAATACATAAGACAGAATGGTAGAAACCTGATACGGATTCTACTGAGAAGCTACAGAAATCTTCGCAGTATCAATCAGGTCAGAAAACCACTTACCTTTGTATAGTTGCAGATTGTTAAGAATACTGTTATCCATAAAAATACTAGTAATTTAATTTATTTGTTTTAATTTTATTATGCGACACGTAGTTGTCGTGCAAAAGTATCCCAAATAGTTGAGGTACTGTCATTGTTTATAACTTGCTTCCTAGACTTCTTAGTAACTCCACTTCCTCTCAAACTATTTTTGAAATTATCTAGAGCGTCTTTCTTACCTTTCTGCTTTGCAATAGTAATCAAACTATCACCTTTCATAGTAAAGTAAGCGGAAGTAATCAAATTCTTAAGGCTTTTAGCATAGTCTTTCTGATACTTGGTAACACCTTCTGCATCAGGTTTAAATATATATTCCAACAAAGCTCGTTTGTCTTTTTCTGGAATTTCAATACCATAAATGCTATCCATGCCTTTTATTTCAGAGACAACGTTATTAAAGAATGTCTGTTGCTGCTTCTAAGCCTCTCTGGCAGACTTTTGTTGCTCCTCTAATAGCTTTTCCTTCCTTTCAGCTTTGATGTCTTTAAGAGCCTCTAATGCATCTACAGCTTCATCTTCAAGAATACCAGCATCTTCATACTTAGTAATCTTCTTATCAATCAGTTTAGCAGAGAGACCTTTCTCTTTCAAAAACTCCTTTATAACTAATTTCTGATTTATTTCGTTATCTTCCACCTCGATATTGTCAAGATCAATATCAGCGTCAATACTAAAATAATCTTTAAGGTTACCTCCATTGCGTACAAATTCATCAAGTTTCTCTACTTCCTCACTTGCATATTGAGGTACAGAGTTTTCTTCAATTACATCTTTAAAATATTCAATAAGATCTTCTGCAGTCTTAGGCTTATCTTCATCTTCTACATCAGACCAACCCAATTGTTCAGATAATGAATCAAAGAAGTTAACGATTAGTTCTTCGGAAGTAGTTCCATCATCGGAATCTATATCATCTTCCTCTCCTTTCTCATCCACAGTGTCATTATCCTTGTCAGTCTTAGTTGTCTTCTTACTAGACTTCTTAGTTTTTGAAGGCTCATTAGTTTCAATGTCGTCGTCTTCTTCACCTTTGCCATCTACATCATCTTCTTCCTCTTCTTCATCTTCTTTGTTATTTGTAGATTTCTTACTTGTTTTACCTCGTAGTGCTTCCAACTCCTCATCTGTCAGCTCTTCAACTGCATCAAATTCATTATCAATATTATCAATCTCTTTAGTTTTATTAGCACCTACATTAGGATTAAGGCTTTCAAGAATAGCCTCAAAACCGTTTAATGTGTTCTTATTTTCCATAATTATTTAATAATTAGATTTATTTCTTTTTTCTCTTTTTAGCCCACTTCTTAGCCTGAATAGCAAAATTAGCTCTGCGTCTCTATAGAGTAGAGGCTTTTGGATTATTCATTACACTGTGTGCATGTTCTTGTACACTTTGACCTGCGGCTTTGGCAGACTTTGTAAATTTACCTCTATTCTTTTTCTTTATATGTATCCCTCCATACTTATAGCTAGGTATTGGATACTGTGGATATTGTAACATATTAATAATTCTTAGTAGCTCCTAATTCATAGCATCTTCTTATTAAGAATTCTATTACTTCGTGAGCTTCTTCCTATGTAAAATATTTTTTATCTTCAAATAGCTTGATTGCATTTATCTAATCTTCTGATAAGATGTCCTCTATGTTATAAGAATCCTGTGACGGAGGCATTATAACATCTGGTAAGTAATGATATGAATGCTCCTCTTTGTATTTATCTAAAGTATTAACCCCTGTCACATAAGTATATAACTTACGATCAGTCTCTGTTTTCATTGCTTGTAAAATATTTATTTGCTCCTACCGCTCCTACTCCAAGTAATGGTATAGTATTAAACCATTTTGTATAAGATCTCATAGATTTAAACTATTCGCTAGCCTTCTTTATAGACTACATACCTTTTGGTAACTTACTTATTGCTTGTTTTATTAGGTCTGGAGTAACTATCTAATCTCTTGTATCAATCATTTTATTTGCATACATAAATTCTCTTAACTGATTCATATATGCTTTCTACTCAGTAGGTTTACTATAGTACTTAGTAAGTTTATCTGTATTTGGATCTATACGACTAAATGGTTTTAACGCAGATCTCATCCAATAATATAAATTACTGTTAGCATCCGCATCTGCTGCTTTATTTTTCAAATAATCTGCATTATGATTCATTTCGTGTATAGTAGTACCATATGGCACACCATTAATGTCATACTGATATTCGTATTCTCCCATTTTAGGAAATTCACCTCCATCCATATGCCTTTTAGTTGACTCAGTAGTAGTAGCCATTCTAGCTCTGGCATTATCCTCAAATGCAGTTCTTTTAGCTTTAGGTAGTAACTCTGGACTATTATTATAAGCATCTATTAAATCTGCATATATCTAAGTATAGTCATCACCGTATTTTTCTTTTACCTACTAAGCTCTACGCATATAACTAGGATCGTCCATCAATCTCTAAACGGTTTCATAAGTTTCATTATTCAACCTAGCTGACATTCTACGTTCTTTCTCTCCTAATTTAACAGCTTTATCCAAAGCATTTGATAAACTACTACGGTAATTCTTTACAGTAGGAGTACTCCTCCTTACAGTACTAATTGCTCTAGGTACAAAAGGAATCATAGTTGCAGTAGCCAAACCAACTCCTAACCAATCATTACTCCTTGCTGCATTATATGCATCTTTAGCAGATAATACATCTCCTATAGGAGTCACATTAACGGCATCTTCTAAATCTATTACAGGTTTAAGTCCTTGTTCTTTAGGCCTACCATCTGGAGTTCTACCTAATTTAGTATTAACTGCTTGAATAAATTCATCATCTGGATCGCCTACCTCACCGCCATTAGCCATATACTATACTGGATCCTAATACATATTATATGCAAATGTATTAGTAAGTTCTGATATATCTGCATCTTCTAATGACTCCCATTGTTCTGGTATCTTAGCTCCTTTACTACGCATATTATTTATATCTTCAGGAGTAAGTTGTCTATTAGGATCTATATAGTAATTACCCTAATCATCTTTCAGATTTGAATTATTACCTCTAAAGTCCCAAGTCTATGCGTGTTTCTCATTAGCCTAATTGACATAATCTTCATACGAACTATCAGGATTACTAATACGTACATTAGGAGTAGCATTAAGTATAGCTGGAGTATTGTCTCCTACCATATGACCAACACCTTCATGCCAAGTATTAGTAGGCCTTAACGAAGTATAACTGTGAGCCTTTGGATTAGCAAAACCCTTAGTACCTTTTTCCTTAAGTATATTAAGCTATTGATTAATCTGAGCATCTGTAGGATTATAACCCTATCCTACCATATTATCTCTCATAGCTTCAGTAGGGGTTTTCCATGTAGCTTTATCTATATTAGATAATACACTGCCTAATTTATCTCCTCCTATCTAATCTGAATATTTTGGATTCTTAGCTCTCTCAGTATACCAATAGTTTGCAAAGTCTTTTTGATATTCATTCTGATTCTAGAACATCTTGTTGTAATCAGGTCTTCCATCTACTAAAGACTCTTGCATTATATCTCTTCTAGTCTTACGCTGAAACTCACTTACCTCTCCACCATTTGAATACTTCTTAACATATATGCCGTATTTATCTAATAATTCTTCTTCTGTTTTAGGAACGAATTCAAATAATCTTTCACTCTACTGTTCATTTAGTCTATCGTATTCTTCACTATAGCGATTCTGTGTTAGTTTCTTCCATTTCTAGAACTCTTCATCTGTCATTTCAGAAGGATCTATTAATTCAAGTTCTGTACCAAAACGTTTGTTTACGTATTCTTCCTTTGATATAGGAACTTTTTTCACTGCCTAATCTTTGTTTAATAATCTGGCGTTAAAAGTAGTTCTATTTAAAAATGGTCCAGGTATACCTAGCAAATTAGCTGGTTCTAGATCAACTAACCATTTTGGAGCATTATCGTTCCATACTCTTTTCTAATATCCATCAGGCTGTACTTCGATGTGCATATATTTGCTTTTCAGCCATTCTGGTAATATTCTAGCTCTATTAGCATCCTTAAATGGATTAAGATCCCATATATCTTCGGTAGTAATAGTACGTAAATCGCCGTTATCTTTATATTTTACAGATATATTTCCACCAGTACTATTTATCATATCTCCATGTACATAAGGAGTATTTTCAGGTTTATGCTGTGTAGTTTTCGCTATATCTCTCAACTAGACATTTGGTACATCTGTTACATTACTTCTATACACAGGCATACCATTTTCTTTGACACCGGTATTAATAAGATATCTATCATCATGAGGAATTCCTAGATAATTCTGCCAAGCTTCTTTTCTAGCTGCTGTCATAACATCTAACATATGCTATTGTTTCTTATTATCCTTAGCAATAAAGCTACCTAGAGTAGTTGGACTGTTTATCCAGTTTTCCCATTTGGGATCTATCTTGTCTCCTTTACCCAATAAATAATCTTTTAATGCTCCTTTAAGTTCATCTTTCTTACTACCTCCAGGTATATAACTATCATAATAGGATCCAGGAGCTATATTGTTATAAATAGAATTTACTAAGCCTTTCTTACCGTACTTACTTTTTACCTTACTTAACCAATTACCAGGTAAGGCTAGTAAACCTAAGCCGGCTAGAGCTGCACCATAATCTTCGTTCTTGACATCTTGAACTATTTGTGTTACCTCCATTGCATCTCCAACTCCAGGTAGATAGTCAGAAGTAATTACAGGACTTAAACCTTGTAGATTACTGGTTGATTGTAATCTACCCTTAGAATCTACGTATCGAACAATTTCACTAGAAGATTGAGAATCTGCAGCCTTACTTTGTTGTAACTGATTATAAGTACTCGGACTATTTTGCTTTAAATCATCCAATACATCTTGATAACTAGGACCACTATATTGATACTACTACCACAATGGTATGTCTCCCCCGTTCTAATAAGCTTGTACTTTCCAATCCCAATAGCCTTTACCGGGATTATTCTCCCGGTAAGACTTTAGGTTCTGCATTCTCTATTTAAATGCCTATTTATTCATAACTTTAACATATTGGATATCTAATCATAAGTATTGTCCATAAACAGTCTATCTATATCCTCATCTTTAGTAATATTATCAGGTCTAGGATATATTAGTACAGGAGAATGATTACACTGATGAAGACCGTATATTACTTCTTTATCATCTTTTATTAGTCTAATATCAGTATAACCACTAACTGCAGATGAGAAATAACATATATTATCGTCTTCAATATAATCGAATTCTTTAGTATTGCGGTTATATACTTTTCTATACGGTTTATAACCTTTATTAATTAGATATTCTATAAAGCTCATAATAATATTTATTTACTACCTTTTCCGCCTTTTCCTTTTTTACCGCCGGATTTCTTTCCACCACATGCCATAATTATTTCTCCTTTTTACTTTTATAACTACCTATTTTTAAATACTTAAACCATGCATAGTGCTTACGCTCTTTACAATAGTTTAGATTCTTATCATTGTTGTGTGCTTCTTCTTCGAAGCTAACATCGTGATATCTATCACTTTGTTTATTCCATTTACAGGACAGCATTATACAAAGATATTCTATAGCATACCATAAGTAAAAACCAATCCACAACATTTCTTGCATCTGCTTCAAATGGATTTTCTCATGGTTATACTCTATCATTGTAACCACAGCATCGTTTCTCTGAAATATAATACCAAAGAAGTTCATCAACTTGTACCCCTTGAACGGTATAAATTTATTCTTAATTATTTTCATAGTTATTCCAAAATTCTTCTTTACTTATCCGTATAAAGGTGCATTTAAGTTTATTCATATAACCTTCTTTATACTCTAAGGCATATTTAATACCACCTTTATCTACACCTAACTTACGCGAAGCTTCTTTAAGAGATGGATAATACTTAATATCGTTACTAAATATACATTTAATATAGTATCCCTCTGGTCTGTTGTTAATATCAGAATACCGTTTTATAGAACTCTATGATAAGTGTTCGCTCCATTCCTTTTTCTTCTATTCAGACATATCTGGATATCGAGGAATAGAATAACCATTATTATATTTTTCTTTCATCGTATTAGACTATTTTGGTTTTCTTTTACCAGTATTAGCCTCACGAATTTTCTATACTACATCTGGAGGTAATTTTTTACCTTTTCTTGCTGCACTCAACTTCTACTTAGTTTCTTCAGATAAGTGTTTTCCAGCTGATGCAGCCTGTGCATCTATATTATATCCAAATTCTCTATTAGCTGAATCATAGTAATCTATGTACTGCTATTCAAGTTTTAAACATTGATCTGGTTCACAATACTCTAAAGGCTCAAATATTAAGTATTCTTCATACTTATTCCAAGCATTCTATAGATGCTGGTTACTGTGTCTATGTGCTTTAAGATTTCTCTTATGCTCTTTTAACCTTCTCTCAACATCTATAGAACTGCCAATATATCTCTTATTAGTTTCAATATTAAATATCTAATAAACTCCTGCCATTATTTCTTACTTCTAGCTGCTTCTGCATTAGTCTTATTCTTTAGAGCCGTACGTGCTTTCAGTTTTTCACGCTCCATCGCAGCCTTATCTTTCAATTTCTGCAATTCCATTTCTTGCTTCATCTTATCTTTTTCAAGTTGAATTTTCTTGTTTTCAACATCACGTTTCATTTCAATTTCACGCTTCTTGTTATTCAACTCAAATCGTTTAGATGCTGCATCAGAATTAACCTTCTATTGTTCAATAGCCTGTTTGCCTATCTCAATAACATCAGGTATTCCATTCCCGTCTTGATCCATATTCTCAGAACCTCTATACGCATTAATTTGAGCAACTGCAATCTTAGTATTAGCGTCAGTATCTATCTTATATTTTTCAAGGTCTAATTTACGATTTTCAGTATCTAACTTAGCTTCCTCGATCATAAGTTTCTCTTCCTCCATCTCATTCTGCATCTGTTGCATTTGCATTTCGCGTTCAGCTTGAGCTTGTTCCATCTGTTGCTGTTGCTCCATACGCTTTTGCTCAATTTCTTCAAGACGTTGCTTAATCATACTAACGTTGTCCATAGTAATAATTTCAGCAATATCAAGTAAGCTAGCACCATTCTGCATAGCAGGTTGCATAAGCTGTTTAAGAGCCTCTACCTGTTGTTGATTCTTGGTTGTATCATCTACAAATACATCCATATCTTCATAGAAGAATTCATCAGATAGTGTTATAAATGCTCTAGTAGCATCATCTAATATATAATGAAGACAACGCTTATTATCTTTCCATGCTACTTTTGATGTATCTAGAAGCATAGTAAGAGCTTCTTTCTTTACCTAATTATGTACCCAGAACCAAGGCTCAGTAATGTGAGCAGATTGTACTACAGAACGTTCTACATTACCTACCAATTCATTAGATGCAATAGAACCCTCACGTTGTTTACTTACTCCTGAGATTTCAGCTACCATGTCTTCAATCTTATTCATTAGATTAATATACTAATCAATAGTATTAGCCATACTTAAATCTAACGCCTAGAACTGATTGAACTATGAAGGCTTACCACCCTCACGACCAGGTATATCCCAACCTTCTTCATATGGATTAATAAAAACAACACCTAAAGCTCCTAAGTAATGCATCCACTTATTTACATCAATACCCATAGACTTAGGTATCTGAGTAACGTCAATAACTGGTACTTTACCTTTATCTCTAGACATAGCTAACTCGAGACGATACCATAGTACAATATACATGTATTGTAAAGGTTTCATCATACTTACTAATGATCTAGGAGAACTATTGGTATTATTGTATACTACTCCTGTATAAGGTAATTTCTAAGAGTTTAAGTTATCTGCAGATATGTGTTGATACTCAAGTGGTTGTATACCTATGTATAAATCTTCTCCCACTCTATATCCTTCCCACACTTCTATAATCCAAGACCATTCTACATTTATTTCTAGTCCTGTAACTTTATAGGATTCGTCTACTTGTAATTCATCAATCTCGCCAGTTTCAGGGTCCTAATATGTGACGAATCCTATCTTTTTAAATGACTTCCAACAGCAATGCCATACGTTAATGTTATCACTACCTTCAAATGGATTAGAAGTAAACCCATTAATAGTATGTGTTTTAATATGTGGATAGTCTAAAGATGTCTTTCTTACTTCTGGATTAATACCACCTCTACTAGTGTCTTCAATCATCTCAAGCAATTCATTCAATTGCTTTTCAGACATTTTGTCATAGAATCTATCATATATCTCAGTAGCTGACATAATCATCTTACGACAGCACCAATCTGAGTCGTGTATAAATTCTAAGTCTGCAGTCTGATCATAACTAAAGTATAAAGGATTTACTCTCTCTAAGTAAGGGTTACCGTTAATAATACCTACATAGTATATCTCTTCTCCAGCAATTAAAGCATCCTTCCATCCTTTATAGAACTCATGAGTTATGTTGAGTTTATTCTTTAAATAGTTGAGGCTATGATATGCGGTAGTTTCAGCAATATCCTTATAGTCTTTATTCAAATACTTTTGAATCTATTCGGGAGGCATTATTTCTCCAGACTATATAGCTTGCTAAAATCTCATAGCCTCTTCGGGACCCATATTAGCCATGATCATACCCATTATATAATCGGTAAGCATCTGCTTAGCTCTTTCTTGTATGTCACTAGTAGCATTATCACTAGTACGTACAACTCTGAAATTAAAGGGTCTCTTAGTTTCTTCTCCAAGTAATAAGTCAACTTTAGGCTTAATTATGTTATAGTCCTGTGCCGTAGCTGGGAAGCCGTCTTTCTATTTAAAAGGGTTAGTAACATAAAGTAAATCCTTTTCATTATAGATACTATTGTATAAATCATAGTATGTCTACATCTCTTCATATCTAGTACGGCCGTTATTACCACTGCCACTACTAAATCCGGATTTCCCGATTATGTAATCTACACAGGCTTCTTTCCAGTCCTTTGTCTTCTTTGACATAGGTAGTTTCTATACTGGAAATGAACCAATATTTTTACTTATCATATTCTGTTAATTAAATGTATATACATCTTCATCGACTTGATTATAACTATCGTCATAGCTATAATTATCATAAGTAAATAGAGGACCGTCGAATAATAGTCGTTCTCTATTACTTTTTTTCTTCTCTTTAACAACTACATTGTATAGTTGTTCCCGATAAATCATTACCTGCATCAACGCCATGACACGGTCAAAGTTACCTATATCGTTGTAACCTATAAGTTCTTCTAATAGCGGTTCTGACAGTATCTCATGCAGGTTTTTATGCCCTGGAGATTTTTCCTCATTAAGCCAGTCTTTGATCAATCCTTCACCCCATTGCTTTATCTACTTATTCATGTGGCAGCCTTTCTTACGCTAAACTTTAGAATTGCCAACAATATCAGATATAATGTCTGGCTAATCAGCCAGCAAGTAGTCACAATGCTTAGCAGTAAAATATGGAAACAAGCCTTTGCGCTCATTTTCATACATAATTCTACCATTGTAATAAACCGCTAATTTACGTAAGTTTTCATAGTATTCTTCTGCTGTAGAAGGTCTTCCAGTGTACTCAGCTACAATTATATCATAATAATTTTCAAAGCCCTAAAAACGCTTGTAAACAAATGTAGAACCTAACGAATTAGTACCTGACTAATCATGATCATAAGGGTCTACCCCAAGTATATATAAACCAACAGGAGCATCTTTTACAGGATGTTCCCATATTACTATAGAACCAGTAGGATCATCGTCTTTGCCTAGTGGGTATTTAGTAATATCCCCCTATTTCTTTACTATCCACTTTAATGATCCATCAGATTCCCATATTAAATCCCCTATTTGTTTATGATTGGTTAACTTCTTATTAGTGCGTATTCTTGCTAATTGTTCTTGTAGTTCTTTCTTAGGAAATATGTTACCATTGAATTCCAAACACGCTTCAGCAGGAGTAATAGGACGTTCCGCAATATATCTATCTACGGCTACAGAATTGGTAGAATTCTCAATAACTATCTTTCTTTCGGACAGTATGTATTCCCTTGCTTTATAGGTCAAAGTATTACCATCATTATCCATATACAGACGATTACCTTTATCGTCACGTATATCCATATTAGCATACTAAGGTATAAAGAATCCACATTTAGTATTGTCTACTGCTTCATCCCAGATGTTATTAAGTTCAAGGCAATTAAATCCTTTTGGCTTATAAAACATCTCTTTAAGTGTAGCAAAATTAGAATCCGTATCACCACCTGTACCATATGCAATCATAGTACCAAACGCTATACCGTCTGTCTCTACAGAAGGTCTAGCAATTTGCCAAGCTGCACTTAATTCTTTAAAAGAACCAGCCTCTTCAAACATAATAAGATTAGCAATCTTACCACGTACTACATCTGGATTATCTTTCAAAGTAACACCAATGATTTCAGATTTATAACCTACTTCAATCTTATTACCATATTCATCAGTAACCCACATACCTGCTCTACGTCTAAGCTGAGTACTAACAGATCTCTTTTTACTCCATGCAGTATGTTCGTCAATGAAGTCCATATAACCCCAAGCTTTAGTAAGAGTACCATCATCTGTCAAATACTATTTATTAGACGCATATACATATGACTTAGAATCAGGTATTAAATAGTAATTACGACATAGCATAGCAGCACACTTGTATGAATAACCCTTACGTCTGGATTTCAATACACACAAATGTTTACCCTCTTCTTTACATTGTTCTACACATTGGAAGTAGTAATAGTCATAATCCCAGAAATCAGGGAATGTAACAATGTGTTCTGATTTATTCTTACCATCCACTATACGATTAACCTAACGATAAATAGGACAGTAATTTAAATAAAAATAGTTATAGCCACTAATGAAATCTCCATCATCAGCAGTATAACCATTAATACATTTCTGCTACTCTTCCTGCCAGAAACGCATATATTCAGCCGTACCTTTAGGATACGGACAATATGAGCCAGTTGCTATAAACTATAGTGCTGGCTAACGAAATTTATTACTATTTAATATCTTCTTATTGAAGTCTACCATGATTAACTATATTCCAGTTATATGTTTCAGTACTTGCACATTCAGCAGGTAACTCTAAAAACTCTAAAGGGAAATTAACTCCACCATTCTCTGTACGAATTAATTCAAGACTCTCTTCTACAATAAGCATTAGAGTAGTGTCTTTTAAATTAGGAAATAACTCCTTTAGATATTTATATAAATATTTATAGAATTCTATTTTCTTTTGATCTTCCATACACTATTTAAAAAAGGGGCACGTTTCACAACGGACCCCTTCTCTTCAAACCTTAAAACTTCATTATGATAAAATTTAAAATTAGTGCAAAAAGCACTAAGAATAGCTCTCTAGGTTATACCAGACCCTAGGAACTGGCCGACTTACGATTCGGACCTTCATTAGCTGTGTTTACTGTTAATTACTCAGTAAGTGACTTAGGTAGTTACGTTGTATGCGCGCCATACTTCAGTTAGTTATTGGTAGCCCCACTAGGATTCGAACCCAGACTAAGAGGGTTAGAGCCTCCTGTGCTAGCCATTACACCATAGGGCAGTAAGACGTGGCTTCTTTTTAGACGCGCCACGTAACGTCGCTGATTGAATATGTTTTAACCTTATTTCTTAAACCAACCTTTGATACGTTTGGTAATTCTTTTATACCAAGGCTTAATTACCTGGCGTGCAGCTTCACATTCTGCAATTGCTTCTTCTACTGTCTTATTATCATCTGTCAGATCTACTATTATGTCTGGCAGTTCATTAGTCTTTTTCATAATCTCTTAAATTTGTTTATCTAAACGATAGTGTTATTTTTTTGTATCTTTGCAGTGTTATTTTCTAACACCAGTGGGTAATTCGAAAGGATTAATCTTAGCATCACCTTTAACCCTAGTAGTATCCATTTCTCCAGCTTTAACTGCTTTTTCCAAGAAGTCTAGAGTAACATATGTATCTTTTACTTTAGCAAATCCTGCTAAGTATTTCTCTATCTTCTTTTCATCTAGTTCCTCTTCAAGACTATCGTGATAGTATTGAGTAAAAGTATCTAGTTTGAGTCTAATACTATTTAACATTGCAAGAGTACGAGTATATTGTAATCTCTTAAATGTATCTTCAGCTATTAGTTCATCTGGAGTAAGTTGATAACCTTCTGGGAAAAATTCTTTCTTTAATGATTCTTCTAAGATATCCTCGGTCATACTAAGTACATATGGACTATCCCATTTATTCTTAAAGACTATATAACTAATAACTGCTATAGCGTGCTGTTTATCAGCCTTGTCTTTTTCCCATATTTTCTTAAATGCTGGAATAGCTAATGCATCTTCGTGTATTGTTACATTACCACCTAGAATATCAAATAATTTCATTAATAGTCTCCTTTATACTCCTTTTAAATTAGAATCAGGTGCTTTACATTTACAAGATTCCTCTTTTTCTGATTGCTCTTTATATGCTTTTACTTGCTCTTTAATCTCAAGTATCGTAGCCAATAATTCAGGAGAATCGAATACAACAGGACGCTTAATATATTCGCCTTCCCAATTACGAATTACACCAATAAATTGTCCTTTCTTATAAGGGATATATCCTCCTACGCCATTATTAGTTGTTTCATCAATGATAATTCTACCATCATCCTTAGCGATTCTAATTTCACCAAGTTCATAACATGAGCGTTCACTCTTATACTTAAGATCTTCAAGTGAATCTCCTGTTAATGTAAAGTCTAAGTTTTTTCCAATTATAGTTTCCATATTAATCTATTCTATAACTTGTATAATATTCTTTTTGTAATCGTGCTAGAATTACTCTAGCTTGTTTCTCAGAGCAATTAGGATTTACATATTCTGGATCCATTTGATACTTCTCTATCATTCTTTGATAAATCTCCATTTCCTGTTCCAGACTTTCCTTTGTTATGTTCATCTTCATATCTCCTTATCAGATTATTAACTAATATATTTAGCGTATGAAAATCAGTACTACCTGTAAAATGTACACAAGGTATTACATCTTTATCGATATTGATTCCAAATATATCTTTCTGTATATCTCCTAATGAGCTAATATCATAATATACATCGTGATTTCCGTCATTAGTTCTGCATATATACTCAGCTTTGATATTAAAGTGATTGTAAGTTCTATTGCTTAGCTCATGTCCTAAATTATCAAGCTTTTCTCTTATCTCACATTCTTCCTTTTTCTGACATTCCTCAATATCTTCTCTGTTTTTATGTTCCTTTTCAGAAATCATACTATCTATATCAAGTATATCTAATAAGCTATTGCAATCATCAATCTTCTTAGATATACGGTTATTGAGTTTGTCAATTAGAGATTCTTGAGTTTCTCCGTGTTTACTGCAATAGAGCATTGCTATGGCATTCCAAGCTACCTGTGCAAGATGTCTACAACCGGTTTCGTCGTCCATCTCTTCTCCCTTTTCGAATAATACAAGATGTCTGAATAATGCGGCTTTATATCTAGAGTAGCCATCTTTAAGTAACTGCCAAGTATTGACTCCGTACTTCTTCGATCCTTCAGTATATACTTTAACGATATCTTCTAATTCTTCTAGAGGCAATAAATCCCATCTGAGTTTATTATCTTTAAAGTCATTCTTTATCCCCTGTTTCATATTTATCAATCAACTTTTGACAGATATCGTTAACTACTTTTTCTCTCTTCTCTAATGAAGAATCATCTTCATCTGATACTTTTTCCAATCCCTTCATCATATCTTCTATAAAGTCAAAGTATGATATCTTATCAGCTTCAACTGCTTTCTCTACAGAATTTAGTAACTTTTGTATGATCTCAGGGGCTTCCTTAGAGTTTTCTCTCTCTAACTTAAGTAATTGTAGAGAGGTTTCTTTATCTATTTTATTCATTGTCTCTTATATAGTCTATCATGTATTGACCTATCTTACCGGCTACCCATCCTACTAAGTATGCATAAGGTTCGTTTCTTTCATCAAAAGATTCTGCATGAGCTCCAATTAATTGCCATATTGCATCAGTAATATGTGTTGACTCATGCGCAATTGTATTGAATAGAAACTCACTTATAGCTCCATTGCTATCTTCATCTAGGAAAGTTATAACTCCTTTATAACCACTTTTTCTTTCCTTTACTAAGAAGGTAGTTGCTGCTGAACCCATTGGATCTGCTGGTATGCCATCATCATCAATCAACATATCTTGTACAGTTCCATAGAACTTAAATCTCTTCTTACTATTGTAAAAGTCAGATATTGTACCGATATACAATGACATGGGATAAAGGTCTAAATCATACTTTCTAATCATCTTTTATTGCTTTATATATGTTTGCTACTGCTTTATTACTAAGTAAATACAGATATAAGTAAACATCATCTGTCATTTTATAAGTAACGCTAGGAGTTATGATTTCATTAGAGACATCATTTAACTATACTTCACAAGTATCTTTATTACCAGTAGGATATGATAGTTTAAAGTATACCATATACTCAATTAATTCTGTAACTATGTCAATCTCTGGTATCTTTGTTAATCTAATTATCTTTCTATCTCTCATGATTCTTCTTTATCTTTATCTTACCTAAGTAAGTAAACATTAGGGGTTTTTCATCTCTCTAGCTTATTTTCCTGTTAGCAAACAGGAATGGGTGAGTACATATTGTTTTTATTACCTAAGTAGGTAGGTTATACTTCTTACTTAACTCAATAAATATATTCACTCCAGTTTTGTTCATCAGCTAAATCCTTAATAGTGTAATACTTATTATCAAGGAAAGCATCCAAATCCTTAGTGTTTTCAAAGGTATCAGGTCTAACGCAATTAATAGCTGTAAATAGATCTGCTACTGTAGCTTTATTAGAAGACAACCAATCACCTTCTTCCTTACTAGAATCAACAATAGTATTTAATCTCTTAAGTTCCTTTTTACTATAAGCCTTCTTAGGTTCTGCTACTACTGCATCTTTACGCTCACCTTGAATACTAACTAGATCACAATCATCTGTAAATATAATAAACTTATTATACTTAAGATTTTTCTTTCTAATCTTGTACCAGAGTCTTACTATCCAATTATAATCTCTTTGTAATAGGATAGAACCTGGTTTAATTGACATGTATTCCATATTCATATTATTCTCTGTCTAGTCGTAATACGATAGTAATTTGTACTCTATCTCCAATCACTTCAGGTATCAAAGCAGGATTAACCATCCATTCATCATCTGCTTTACCCTTAACAATCAGACCTTTATCTCTTAATCTTCCTATATATCTACTTAGATTATCACCTGTAATGCCTGTTGCGGCTTTTAGATAACGTCTGTTTTCTGTACTTATAACATTCTTACTGTAACCAGGGAGCTTTGGAGTATTAATGTCTAATTCAATGAGTAATACCATTATATCCTGCTCCCTGTCAGTAAGCTAAAGTACGCCATCAAGCGATCTGAGGAATTCTCTGTAAAGGTCTGTTTTCTTAACAGTCTTTACAAGTTTATTCATTAATAATATCTTTAATCTTGTTTAATACTTTAGTAAGGTTATAATAAACTGTATCAGCTTCTACTTTAACACAAGTAGGTACTTCTTGATTATTATAAGCCTCTTCGAGTTTCTTGTGATCTGTTTCGTACTGTTCTAAGAGACTATCAATCGTATTGGCAATTGTATCAAGCTTGTCTGACATCTCTTCCAACAAAGTATCGTCACAGCTACATTCATCCTCATCATCAAGTACAATGAGATAGCCCTCATCAACATATTCATCACAAGTATCTTTATCCATAAACAAAGCGCGTTCACTTGTTTCATCTTTAAAGTAGAACTCAAACATTTCTGTTTCATCATTCCAAGTAAGGATATCACCTTTCTTACCACAAGCAAACTCTTTTACTACTTTATACTGTACCATAATAATTATTATTTTAATTGTCTTAATAGTTGTTACAATTAACATAAACGTGAAGTGTTAAAAAGGTAACTATATTTTAACATTTGTTAACTATTTAACTTAACGCAATAAAAAAGGCTAGATCCGCAGACCTAGCCCCACAACAACTATTAATACGCATTAATACTTATTTCTTAACTTTCTTTGCAACACAATCATAAGATTTTACCAGCATACTATCTTTGAATAAATCAAAGTCTTTAGCAAATTTCTTATTAAATACAATAGTATCTCCTACTTCAAATTTGAGGAGAGTAGAGTCTAGATTAGACCCAATTGCAAGTACGATACCGGTTCTCCACTCTGATTCAACTTCTTTTACTTCAGTCTTAGTATCAAACTTCTCATAACCATCTACATCTTTTTCACCTGTACCAACTGCTTCAGTAACTTCTTTCTTTAACATAATAGGTGCAAGAGGTTTAACTAAGATATCCTGCAGAGGAGTATATTCTAAACCGTTAACTACTGTTTCAAGTACTTTATCTTCCATATATTTTATAACGTATAAATTTTATCTTTGTTCTATTAATTTCAGTATGTTTCCACCCCAAATACAATTCCTTAAAGCCTTTGGGACGCAATGTCTAGTATAGAAATAACAGCCATCACAACTACCATTGTCTGTCTTAACTACTTCAAATTTCTTACCTAGAATCTCTACTACTTTATTTTCTTTTGTTGGCATACTTCTTAAAGTTTAGTATAACCTGATATATTGCATGTACTATACCACCACCAATTATCAAGCCTATCCAGAATTCTTCTTTCATAACCCGTAAATATATTCAAAATAGTCTACTATATATTGAGCCATTTCTTTAGTTTCCCCGTCTTCTATGTAAGAATCTATTACTTTATCTCTTACAGAATTATCGTATTCTATAGTTATAACACCAACTTTAGGTATATCTATAGTACCACCTAATGTAAGAAGTTTGCTATATATATTCCTTAATCCTTCTACTGAAGGTCTATATTCTACAATCATAAAACAACCTTTTTAAGTATATAACCTTGTCTACACAATTGTACAATTCTATCTGGACAGCTATTGTCATATAAAGCACAACCTTTACAATACTTCTGAGAAGTATCTGTTTGTACTAATTGATAAGTGTTTCTATTATGATTTACATACATACCTGAGTATGCCTCTATTTTATTAACTACTTTTCTTTTTCCCATAATGCGTATTATATATACTTTAACTAAGTAAAGACATTATCTAAAGTAAGGACTATTAATACTGTCTAATCTGTCTTAGACTGTCTTTAACTGTATAGACAGTAACGTATAAAACACTACTTAGGTTCCCTTTTATATTAACTTTTTAACATTTATTAAGAACAATTATGGCTATTTAACACACAAAATTTAACATTTTTTAAGATAATAATTTCTTTGTCTTCTCCTTACTCTGATAACAGGTTATAAAATGTAGATGCCTGTATTCCCCTTTTGCCTTAATCTTTATTATACTTATCAATCTCTTACTAGGATCTAATGCAACAGATTGATCAACTAACTGTGCCTTAGCTATTCGTTTAGCAAATATCCTAATTCTACCTATATCATCTCTTTTACATCTTTTAAGATATCTTTCATTAAACCTATTTACATAGTGTTCACAACAGTGGAATATTACTATTTCATCTGTACTCATATCATGATACCAGCCAGAAATCTCTTTACTGAAATTAGTAAAGTACACCTTATAAATTAGTTCACGGCCGGCTCTTATATTGACAACAATTATCTTAGTGTTATCAACAGTAATCTCTACATAGGGGAGCGAATCTATACTATCCCCTATTTTCTGTATATAATAATGTGGATCGTATTTCATATATACATAAACGCAAATATGTTAAAATATGTAATATAATTTAACATTTATTAAAAATTTTTTATAAAATAAAATTTTGGGAGAAAGGATGCGAGAGGTGACCAGCAAAGATTCACTCCCCCGTATTATGTATCGGCAGGGAACACCCTATGGCTGTTTTGTTCTATGGCGTTCCCTTTTCTATGTTCACATTTTTTAACTTTTAAACTTTTTTTGCTTATGTTGTGTGTTGTTAAACAATTTGAAAAGAGAGAGGACGAAAACCGTGAGTTACCGTATTATGTTATACGTGCTACTGGTACAGTAGGAGACGTAAACGCAACAAGTGCGTTTAACGAGGATGGTACTATTAATGTGTTAGCTATGCAAAGTAGGGTGTACAACTTCACCAAAACTATGTTCCCAGCTACACGGGAATTATGTGATAGCTTGGAAAGTGGTATGCCTGTGGACGATGATAATAATGTAACAGAGGAGCGCAAAATTAACCTTATGTTATATCAGTGGGACACGGGTAAAAAGTTTCACATTCTTAACCGTGATGGTGAATACTATTCGGACGAAAAGGAAGTTGAGAAAACAAGCGACGGTACGGCGAGAGTTAACGGGAAAGTTATTCCAAAAGGACAAAAGTATAAGACAACCGAGTTAATACCTCGTGTGTATTCAAATATTAGTCTTGTGCTGTTCTGTGATGCTGAGGAAAACAGTGTCGAAGGTAAACCGGAGGAACTTGCAGAACGTAACTTTAAAAGAGGTCTTGAAAACGGTACGTATGTTTTAGTAGATTAAAATATATGGCTTTTTCTCTCAATGTGTGAAGCGTAGGGCTTAATAAGCCTTGCGCATTCTGCATATCACAATTGAATGTGAACATAGCGAAAATTAGTCAATAATCAAGATATAATCACCGCTGACAGACCGGGAATAAGAATAGTCTGTCAATTTAAAAAACTCAATAACTTCGGAGTAGCGTAAGCTACGGAGTTGTGTAACAATCCCAAGACATTGAGGGCACCAGTTTCTTTATTATAAAATGTAAGCAAACTATTCCAACTAGAATGTGAGTTGCGACTTATAAAGTTTTAGGTGTAAAATGCAAAATCAATGGGGATATCAAACGTCTCCAAAAGCTCTTCTAATTCGCTTTCTACGTGGTAATAGAAAAGCTGAATAACTCCCTATCTTATACTAGTTAAAAAGATAGGGTTTTAATGAAAATAACTAAATTCAATATATATGGAAGAATTCACAGCTTATACAGTAGAACGCATAAAAAGCAAGAAACAACTAGTCTTTAATATATCTTGTGATGTAGTTTTTAATTCTTTTAAGACACTCAAATATGCACAAAGAAGTAAGGCAATAGCATTATATGCAGCTGTATTAAATAGTACTTCTAACTCAATGCATACTGCATTTAATGACTTTGAAGAATATTGTGACAATCTATGTGATTGGTACAATATATATGACAAAGAACAATTAAAGGCAGATATTGAAGATGCATATCATAGTCAGGAAATTACTAACTAAAACATTATATATTATGAAAGGTTTTATTATTTTCTTTGTGTATATAGTATTAACTCTTATTATACTATCTTCTCTCGGTCCAACAACTAAGGCAGCAATGGGTTGCTATGCTGCTTTTAGTACAATATATGTGGGCATATTAGCTATCATGATTGGATGCAAAGAAGAAGATAATGAAGAATAAAGAATTTGCTATCTGTTTAGCCATAGCAATATCGTTATGGCTAATCAGTATTGTGTCCTTCCATTTGTTTGGAATCTAATAATATAATATAGATTTTCGCAGAGTAATTATTCTATGAAATGCAAATCATCTGCTTATGTCGTGAGACATTATTTAACCACGTTTAAGTTATAATAGTATAAGTTAGGTATGCCCTTATAAAGACTTAGGTAACGCTAAGGACTATACTATTATAACTCTTCTCTTAAGGCAGCCTATAGTCAGTGACAAGCCTGTATAAATGCTGAGTCAAGAGTAGTCCTAATCGATATGCACAATCGAAGACAGACTATGAATCCACGTGGTAGATGCACAGTTAGGTTCGCTGTGAGTGCACATCTTTATTAAGTAGTAACCTGACCAAAAAGCAAGAATAGATGGGAATAAAGCTATACCTCGATAGGCTTAATGAGGTTTTTGACAGTATAACACTAACTGAACAATAAGTGTTAATAGAGTAAGAGAAAATGAGACGGCATATCGTACGTAGCTCTTAGCATAGCTTATAGCCACAATAGGTCAACGACGATAGTTGATATAAGCCTAAACTGACTATATTAATGCGCTTACTCTATTCTTTAAGGTGAGAATCCTTGACAAGCATGTGGGGCTTATATCTAACAATATTAACCATTATTCATCTAGTGACGAAGCTATTCGACAACTTAAAGCAAATATCACAGAATAAGGAGTTATTAATTATGTATTCGAAAGTTGCAATACATAATATTAGTTAGTATTAGTGCAGACTTAAAAATCATGCAATGTGACAAACTTTATTTATGCTCTGTGTAGAGATAGGTGGTATTCCTGTTCAACATGTCACATATTAGTCCTAAGCGTAGGATAGTCCTTACAGTATCCATAGATTAGCCTATTACATTCATTCTGTAGTATGGATTTGTCATCAAATACTAAGCGTAGTATTGTCAGTATGTTTATATGTGAATATGAATATACTGGCTGCACTCAAACAGGCAACCTTCACGTGGTGAGTGTGTTAAGTAATGAGTTAAATAAATCTTCCAGTTTGTACTCATGAAAACCAATGCCTTATAAATTAGTCAAAGTCTTTTTATCAATATATATTGTTTAATTAAAAAATTATCAAAATTATGAGACAAAGTGTAATTAATTACGTGAAAGAAAATGGTATTAAGTTAGCTGCTAACTCAAAGGCATTAAAACTCATTAACAACGGAGCATCTGAGGCAGAAGTGGCTGTAGCTCTGCAGACTACAAAGGCATATAAAGAGGATTCTACTCTTCGTCAGATGTGCCAAGAGGTTGTTGCTGAGGCCGGCAAAGAACAAGCTGACAGTGCTAAAAAACCGGAGAATCGTTCAAGTTCTACCCGTAAAGGAGAAAATGAACGATATTAGTTTCATTCAATACAGATTTTGATTAAAGGGTTAGGTTCTTAGGAATCTAACTCTTTTTTAATTAAATTAAAAAGATTATGACTAAGTGGCAAGAATCGTGCATTACAGCACTCGCTTCATCCCCAATGGCATGGGAAGCCTTTAAAATGAAGCAAAGAAACAAGAAGTTATTGTGGCAATACATAAATCGTATATGGCCATATAAACTGATTGGAGGAACGAAAGTAAATAAAAATAAAAAAGATCTTCTCGCTATTGCTAAAATACTAAAAAACCTATCATCTACAATTCAATATTATGTTCCAGGTATAGAAAGGGCAAGTTGTATAGAAGATGTTGATATTCGATTTGATAAAGTAGACTGGTTCTGTATTAAAGATATTATATCGAAAGAAGATAACGAATATAAAAGAATAGTTAGAGGAGCATATTGTGGCAATCACTTATTTTCTTTAGATTACACTTATCTAGATGATGATAATTTTGAAAGTTGGTGTATGTCTGAAGGTAATCGTAATCTAATAGATGTTCTTAACACCTGTTTTGAGGAGTGTTATCTCCGTAATCATTGTTATATAACTGGTATAAGATTTCATTCTAGCGTTATAAATACATATAATATGTTATTACAAATGCAAGACGAAATAACTTATATTCTGTGTAAAATAGTTAAAACTGTTGAAGGCGTTAAAGGTAACACTTTAAAATATACTCTAAAGAAAAGAAAAGGGTATAATTCTTTAAACGTTGGCATTGAAATAGAACATGATGCAGAATATCCTACACCAGATAAGATTCAAAGAGCTATCTTACTTAATAACTGTGTATCATATGATTCAGGTTATGATGGTAACTCTTTTAGTAGACTACGAGAAAATCGTATTCGGTTAAATGGTATTAAAGGCTTAAAAGGCTTATATATACTATTAACTAATATGAAAGAAAATTGCGCAATTGCTAAAAGTAGTAGTGTACATATGCATATTGACTGTAAATATGACAACTTTTTTATGAATTGTGATAAGTTCTATAAAGGGAGTGAAAAAAACAACATATATGATATGTCAGATGTTATAACTACTAGAATGAATAAATACAAACCCAACAATGATAACGCTTTGCAAATCATATCACGTATAGTAGATTATAAAATTAGTGAATATGATTTTACTTCTGGTAGTCTTATTAGATGCGATAGTGAATTCAACACTATAGAGTATCGATTTGCAAAGATAAATTTTAACTATTCTGATTATGTTATACAAATCTTGACATTTATCCATATAACGGAGTGCATTAAGCATGATGCTCCGTTTAACATTCAGTATTTAGAATTACTATATAAAGTAATGAAGAATCTGAATAATAATTAGGTTTCCGATTTAACACTAAAACTGCTAGCGTTAAGGTGTTATACAGGAATTAGCGTAGACTAGTCTTCTAGAGAGTAGTCATTTTATCGCTCGGTTTATCTGTTCGTTCCAGTAATTGCCAAACGAAAAACAGATGGGCACACATGAAGAGGTAGCTGTCGAATTGTGTGTGTAGTTGTTTTGTTTATATCAATATTTAGCCTTCGTATTATATTAGAGGAATACATGTCACTAAATAAAGATATAAATAAGGCAAACCTCTGCCCTATAGTTTAATTCTGTAATCAATACAGAGTGAGTATAAAACAACAGTATGATGCTTACTGTTATCTAGGTTCTCAATCCTAGTAGGGTACTATCTAAGAATTTTAACTAAAATCAATTTAGTATGAAAGAAAAACCAAAGAAATCAGTTCGAATGTGGGTTGCAAGAGATAAAGATGGAAGTCTATATCTGTATAAAAACAAACCTACAGAAAAAACAAATGGCAGTAATCCTCAATGGCTTACAACATCGTTTCATGTAATAGGACTAGATCCAGACTTATTTCCATCTGTAAAATGGGAAGACAATGAACCTACAAAAGTAACTATTAGATTAGCATAGTATGATTATAAGAAGAAACACTTCAGAAAATATACTTGCTACTATTAGTGAATCACTAGTGATAATAGTTGTTATAATTATAGTAGCAGTATCATTAGTCAAATATTCTAATGCTAAAGAGTACTACAACTATGTAGAACTTAAAGCACAGTATAAGAACTATATTGTGACTAATAAGTATATACGGAACTCAGACACATATGTGTTAGAACTCATGAATCCTTTCAGTAAAAAGACTGAAGAGGTATACGTTAAAGACTATTTATACTATAATACTTATTTTGTAGGAGATACTATAAAATGACAAGAAGTAAATGTCAAAAGTATATATATCAGTGTAGATATAACAAGAGTAAGCCGTACCGTGTAATAGTATACTATAAAGGTACTAATATTCAAGTAGGAACATTTGCTACATTTCCTGAAGCTATTGAAGCTCGCAATAAAAAATTACAGGAATTAGGAGCGAGAGTGCCTATTGGACCTCTTACTAGAGCAAGTATTAAGGTATCTATCAGGAGATCTATAGAAGATTTAGAATTAGTAGCTAAGTCAATAAAGAATATAGATAGAGTTAGTTTTAATATAGTATCTAATCAGATTGAACAGTTATCCAAAATGTTAAACAAATATTAATCAAAACTATGTTCGAACAAGTAAAAGATTACAAAAGTGCTTGCGCTATACTAGGTAAAAAACCTATTGATAAGCGCAGGAAGTTAGATGAGCATGTTATGTCATACATTATGCTAAGCACTATCACTGAAGCAATTAATTTTATTGCTAACGGAAACAAACCGTGGATACCAGTCTATCAACAAAACAAACCAATCAAAACATGGTACAGTTGGTGGTATATTGATTGGAACAATATTAAAGATGGTTCCGGTGCGGGTTTCTTCGCTCTGGGTTCTGGCGCTGGCCTTGGTTATGCGCTTGCTGGTGTCGGTACTCATTTGAGGTTCATTAATAGAGAAGCAGCAGAATATGCAGCAAAAACTTTTCAGCCATTGTATATGAAACATACCTTTGGAATTGATTAATTCATATTATTAACTAAAAAACATTTATCAAAAATGGAAAACCAAAACAAAAACGGGCTTATTTATGCCCTAATTTTCAGTATTATCGCTTTCATTGTTAGTATCGGTACTGCTATTAGCGTACGTACTAATATTATGGACGATATTAAAGATGCTATCAACCCTGATAAGGTTGAAAGTGTACAAACTACGGATACAACAACGTATGCCGAACCAGTAACTATCGATGACATTCTCCAATTCCGAAGGGATATTAAAGAACAATCTCGATACGATTCAATATTTATGAATATGCCGGATGTAGCCCTTATTGCAATACTTATGAAAGGAGGCACTGAAATGTCGAATAGTGACATAGCCAAAGAGTATTTGCAAAACAGGAAAGACTACGATAATGTAGAATTTGGTGCACAAATTAATGACGCTTATAAACAAAATAAAGTTACACCAGATTCTATACTGAGGAAATCTACGGCTGATACGCCTATTAAAGATGAATAAAAAAAGTATCCTTTATATTTAGTTATTGATAATTATTGCACTTGTTCGTGAGAATAGGTGCAATTGTCTAAATAAATGTCTTCAGAAGATGACAAACCTGTGGGGCGTAAGTAGAAATGCATATCGTGTCTTTATATCCTTGAATACGGTAGAAGTGAATAAAGTACGAAATATCCGTATTTGTGTGTTCTATGATCGTGCGGACGTTAAAATCAGGTACTCCAATAAGATTTAGTTTTGCAGCTATTTCTGCTTATGAGTTAAAACTAAGTGAGAGCTTAAAATTAAATTTGAGACTATTCTAGTTTCGGTAAATAAGTAAAAAGCGTTTTACAAGTCTCTTATTAACAAGTGTAAGGTGGATATTAACTGTTCAACAAAAAAATCCAGAATATCCTGGTCGTCGTCAATTGAGTTATTAACTTTTAAATATTTAAAAGATGAGTATTTTAAAAAAAATTTATTTCAAGTGGAGAGCGTTTAAAATGCGTTCTCAGGCTAAATCAGAAGCTCATAAGAAGCTCTTTAGTAGCCCATTAGCCTATACAAGGGCTATGAAAGAAATTGATTGTCTTATTAATGGACATCAATGGAGTAGTGAATTCAATCCTAAAACAGAGCTTAATAAGCGGTTTAAGGATAGAGTGTATTGCAAGCATTGTGGAGTTCGTTATCATCAGCACACTTATAAAGAGGTAGATTAATATGGTACGAGTTTATAAGAACAATACTGATTATATTGTTTGTGAAGTAAAGATATTCAAAAATGGTATATCTTGTGGTACTACAAATAATATGATCAACGAGTCCTACATAAAACAAATTATCAAAGATCCTGATAACAATAATACTATAATAGTATTAGGAGATAATCTTAGTATTATTGTAAATGAGAACTACGATGACTTTATCATTGAGTTCTTCCGTCCGGATCCTGTTGCAATTAACAAACAATCTGCAGAAAAAAAACGAAACAAAATAGGTTTTTAACATATTAATCAATAATATTATGAGAATAGTAATTTTTGGTATTAAAAATGATTCACTCACTAGTGAAGAGATCAAAAGATCACTCTCTAAAGCATTTCCTCATGAGTGTGGGAATATTGTAGCTATAGAAGAAAGCTATATTGCTGGAAAGGAAGATTGTGAGAACCACGATAGCGCTTTCATTGAGGCTTGTAAACAGCTCTGTGTTGTATGTGGTGATCCTACTGAAGAAGAAGCATTCAGAGGAGCATTCTGGAAAGCGTTTTTTATTGATAAGGCTATTGAGCCTATTATCCTTAAAACAGTTGCTACTGGTCCACGATCAACAAGAGAATATAATGCACTGAAAAGTATGAATGCAACATTCCTTCCGAAGCTTGCTATTTCAGCATTAACAACCCTTAACGAAATGTAATTATGGGAAAAACGTTTAAAGACAGCGCTTATATGATTAAGTCTGTAAACAAGAGAACGAAAACGACACGTAGAGCTAAATTACAGCCCTATGATCGTAAATCTTTCAAATCTATGAGCCGTGAGTAAATTAATTTGTAACCGGAAATTAAAAGCAACTACTCTTAATTTAATTAAGAATGATTGCCCGTTACAATGTAACAAACAACATTGTGATGTATGTCAATTTAGAGATGATAACTCTGAAAGGACACAAGCTGAAGCAGTTACTGTCAGTGCTCCTTCGCCAGAGGCATATGGCAGAGAATTATATTATTAACCCTAAACAAGTTAGTATGGTGCAGTCAACCCAAGCTACTATTTACCAACCAAAACCCTAATGGAAGCTTAGAAATAAGCAAGAGTACAATGGACTATACAACGGTCAACCAGGTATTACTACCTAGGTCAGGTGAAGGAAAGGGGTTGCCTATGAATAAGGAATACGAATAAATAGGATAGTAGTACTAAGGGTATATAGCTTTGGTCGGCTATATACCCACAAATTTAAAAATTACATATATGAAATGGTTTTATCGTATACTATTTGTATTGTGTCTTCCTATATTGATATTTCCTATGTTAATATGGGAAAGTCGTATATATGCACCTGATTGGTTCATAAAATGGATAGATAAAATGTATTAAAGAAATTGACTGTTAGGTCTATTAAATCGTCGTTTGGACACGGGTTCGATTCCCGTATGCTCCACTATGTTCGTTCGACTCGAACCAGTGGCAGCTCCTGTGATGGGTAACTCTTCCTCATGTGTGAAATAACACAAATGGCAACTGAGCTGCAATCGGGGCATTATGGTTTTGACAGCGACATAGAGGAAATAGAATAGGTCAATAAGCAGATAACTGGCAATACAAGTTATGTAACAGATTACACTCGCTTAGTAGCGTGATAATCTGAACGGCTCGCCATTGTCGTAAAAGGCTGGAGTAAGTAGTTTCATAAGGCTTAGAAACGCTAACACTGATAAGGTTAGAGAAGAGAGGTTCGAATCCTCTCCTTACCACTATTTAATTATCAAAATTAAGTAAAACTCAAAAAGATGTAAAGTATGAGTGTAAAGAAAGCAATCAATGACATCCTACCTCAAGAGTGGGATTATGTTCTTAGAAAGAACAAAGTTCTAACAAGAGTAATAGATTTAATCTATGAAAATTGTATACCTCAAAGCTGGCGTAACAATAGAATGCATAAGCGTTCTGTTGAACGCATAAGACATCTAATTCGTAATTGTCCTTTTATAGATTGCTTTGATGCAAGAGCAACTAGTGAAGGATACGATTTTTGGAAAAGAATTGATTTAGAAATTATAAATTATAAAGAACAATGTCGGTAAAGAAAATTGAAATTGTTCCTTGGGTAAAGTTCAATGCTCAAGGAGTCAAAGACGAATTAGAAGCTTTAGCTCAGTCTTGTATCAGTAAAATGGATTTTCTTTCTCAGATTAAGGATAAATATGAACTTTCTTTATCTGATGCAAAGGTAGTAGCAGACAAATTTTTCAAAAAGGAGGAATAAAATATGTTAGAACTTAAAAAACCAGGCTTATATATAGCCAATGGAAAGAACATTAGTGTTCTAGTGAGAATTGCAGGCACTGCGCCATGTTTAGTTGCTGTCAGAGGCATTTTGCTGAATGATATGCAAAGAGATGGTACTATCACAATACTAGAAAAGGACAGTCTTGAACTACAAGACATCGTAGCTAATCCAAAGTCATATGTGTTTGACTATCCCTCTGTAAGTGAGGCAGTCAAAAATGCATTAGGCTTAGAGGCTACTGAGAGAACTAAAATTGAGTATACAGAACAAGAGTTTAACGATTTCATTCAGGCCTATAAGAACAACAGAAAAATGTTCCCTGAAGACTATATAGTGAAAACTCAAGTTGTATTCATCAACAAAGGTTTCTCAAAATCTCAGGCAGATATGATTATTGCTCAAATTGAAACAAGGTTAAGGCTTCAAGGAGAGTTGTAATATGAATGTCATTGAGTATTTGCAAGATAAATTAGAGCCTGAATATAGGTTCTATTCAAGTACGTTACCTATAGTAACTACACCTGATATGCCTGTACCATTTATGATAAATGAAAAGGTATACGGATGTGGTAAATTTAACATAGGTTCTACCTGGTATAAGTTAGTAAAAGATAATTCTATAGAAGGTGCAATATTCTATGGTTTACCTAATGCTCTTATTACTAGGATTAAACATCCAGAAATAGCTACTATAGCTAAAAGAGTTCAAAATAAGATATTAAATGTCATGATTACTGATATTCATAACTCAAATTCTAAAACAGAATTAGTACAATTAAGAATTGCAGTAAACATGATTATGAATCTAACTTATCTTGATTCCGATAAAAGACTAGAATGGTCTAATTGGATAAAGGAACTCTATTGGAAAAGAAAAGCTGTAATTAATCAATATATATTGGATTACATCCTTCCTTTCTGATCCTAGGATTACGGCTATTGGGTTAGCCGTAGTCCACTAAAATCTAGCTACTATGAAAGAAGAAGAAAAGCTTCTTGTAGAGCAAGCTAGAGAAGGTTCCGAAAAAGCTTTTAATACACTTTATAATAACTATTACAAAACAGTCTGGTATACTGCTAATAATGTAGTACATAATTCAGATGCAGCGGATGATATAACATCTATGGTGTTTACTAAAGTATATTTAAAGCTACAATCTTATACTAATCATATTTCATTTGAAATGTGGTTAAAGACAATTACAGTTAATACTGCAATTGACTATATAAGACGGAACAAAAAAGAGCAGTTAAATAACTATATTGATGATGAGGAATCAAAGATTCAGCTAAGTGGATTAGAACACAGTCCAGAGGATGATATGATATTTCAACAGAATATTAATATTGTTATGGAATGTATTCCTCGTCTTAAGAAAAAGTATAGAGATTTAATATACGCTCGACTTGATGGGAAATCCTATCAACAAATTTCACAAGAGCTTGCCATACCAGAAGCAACAGTTAAAACCTGTTTAAATAAGGCAAGACAAAGACTAAAACAATTATTTAACCAATATTAACCAATACTTACAAATTATGGCAAATTCATTTGGTCTATTGCTTGCTGCAATAGTGATATGTTTCATCATTGCAAGATTGATGAAAGATGCCAAAGCCTTTTCTAGATTAATGGCCATTCTAGCAATTGGCTTACTTGTAGGTGCAGGAGTTAAAGAAGTATATACTAAGTGTACTTCTACTTCTGAGAAAGCTGCAGTAGTTACTGTAGAATCAGCCCCCACGTATAGTAGTAATGCACCCGTTGTTTGGAATGCATTACCTTGCAATCAGGACTATACGAGTAAGGAAAACAAGGCTGAACGTGACAGTACAGTAACTGAAGCAGAAGAATTACCTACAGCGAGAACTGAAAGTAAATTTATAGATGACTCGTGACTGCAGAGATTATATCTCAGAGTTAATTTATTTTATTTACAAGTATATAACCTATTAACTTATAGCGAAGGAGCGCTACATTATCAAAATGGCAAAAGTTAGTAAAAAAGCTGAGAAATTAGCTAAGAAAAATAAGGCAAAGGTTGAGGAACCATCAAAGACTCAAGATACTGTAGCTACTACAGTAGAAGCGCCGAAACCTGATGAAAAGCCTGCGGAAGTAGTGGAAAACAAAGAAACCAAAGACAAACCGCAGGTTAAGAACGAAAAGACCAAGACCGAAGGGGAAGTTATTGTTCCTGAAGTAGTGAAGCCGGAAAGTGTTGCTATTACAACATCTACCTCATTGGGTGGAATGCTTGGCAGCGATGGCTCTAAAGACCGCATTGACAAAAATCATGCGATTGAGCTTATGGGCATTATTCGGAACGAATATCTGACTAACCCGGAAACTCCTGAAAAGGTAAAAAAAGCAATGAAACGTCAGTTTGACGTTATGACATCCGTTGCTTTAGTACAGTATTTCACTCAGCTTGAAGGTGACTTCCAAACTATGGGAGTACGTATTAATGCTGATATGCGTGAACAAGCAGAACGCGTTCTTGGTGAATACCTTGGCATTAAGGTGAAATATATGCAGGCAAATGACAATTCTCGTCAGTTAGTACTTGAGTTCAAGGAAGTGCCTGAAGAAGTAAAAGAAAACGCTAGAAAGGATGCTGCTGCAGCCAAGGAAGAAATTCCTGAACCAGATCCTAAGATGTCAGTTGCAGATAAGTTGAAGGCTCTCCGTACTATTTTCTCACAGAAAGAAGGTATTGGAAAGAATTTCCTTCAGGGTATTGAATGGGGGCGTAAAGCATTCTCATTCAGTAAAGAAGAAAAGAAGGCCGTTGTGCTTGCAAATCTTATTAAGAGTGGAGCAGATGCAACACTGCTTACCTGCATAAAAGGTATGGTAGGAGGCAAGTTGAATACTGAGCATAGCATTCTTGGTGCACATGCCTTGCTGAAGGGCTGGTGCCCGAGTATTAGTGATGCAGAAATTGCAGAACTTATTCAGGTAATCGTTTCAATCAATTCCGAAAAGAAATTGAAGGAATGGAACGAGAGAGCTGGTGACAATCTCAAAACAACCTTAGAGAAAGAACTCAGTGCCGTTACTCTCAATATTCTTACTGCAAACGCAGATAAGGCTATTGATGCTATCTTGAAAGGAAAAGATGATGAAGTAACTGTTATGAATGCTGATCAGAACGGCTTTGTAACTATTCATCCATCTGCCATTTACAAGACACTTGTTTCTACATATGGCGATTCTCCGAGTATCCTCAAGGATAAAGTCGCAGAACTTGTCAAATATTATGCGAAACCTATTGCAAGGTTTGCAGATTATGTAGACAAGAGTGCCTATTCCGACAAATAATCAATATGAAACGGATTAATTTGTGGATTACACTATTTGTAGTGTGTCTTGGAGGATTTATTGGATTTGATCCAAATTCTCCGTCTCAAACTTTAGATGCAAGTCAGACTATGATTCGTTGGGTAGACGTACCCAAAACGCCAGTAGACGTACTTGGTTTGAATTCTAAGTCTATCAATATCAATCTTAAGGATGAGACTGTATCTGTTGACGGTGACGTCAATAATACTTCTGTGACAATTACAAGGGACGTTGAAACACTCCCGGAGTTTAAAACCAAGGTAATTGAAAAGGTAATTTATTTACCCGAAGATATTACCTCTAGAACTAAGTTTTTTAACAGGTTAATGCCTATTAATAAAACTTTACCAGTTAAAAACTGGTAATCTGCCGAAGATAAACGCAGACCGCTAATAGAGATGCACAAGCGGTATATAAGAGCTATAAGTGTAAAATTCATTACTTGAGCCTGACTAAGCCGTGTGATGTGAGCAATACAGGATACTGAAATGTATAAGTAATAGCAAACACTATTCTACTTATACTATAGTATGATAACTTATTGTGTTATAAAATTGTTCTATAACTGAAAAAGCAATAAGAAAGTGGGAGAGCGTGCGTAACCCACAAGTGAGAACCGACTGGTGACTAAAAGACGCAGATGTGGAAGGAGCAGCTATCGCATCTAAACAAGGCAAAGGGGTATCGTTCACCTCTATACATATCCGTTTTAGCTATTTCAAAAGCAGAATCACGAAGGGATGTGAACACGTGCTGTACGTTGTCATTTAAATCTGAATCGACTAGCATTCTAGGGTAGTCTCCAAAACTCCCCTGTGCAGGGCGGTAACCAATCCGTTGGCCAAAGAATACTAACCTAGTGTTTTACATATATTTAAAATCTTCACTCGTATCGAAGCGCATGATTCAATTGGGAATGGACATTATTTGTCTAAATATATGTATATAAAGGGGTAAATTATATAATAATGAGCAGAAATTGAGACAAGACATGGCTGAGTAGCAATGATCCATATAGAACTTCGTTTGTATTGAAGCTATATGACTGATTAACTGGATTAGGTGCAAAACCTATACGCAATACAGTGAACGTAAGAGTTAGCTGTTTGGGAGAAATCCCTATGGAAAGTAAATTGCGTGTCTTACAGCTTGAGATATTTCATATATAGTTGCAATTACTATACTGTTTATGACAAATAAGCAGAATGAAGTTAAGGTTATTATATAATGAAGTGACTTGTCAGTAATGTCACTATAAAATCTAACGTGCTTTGCACTGGAGTATAAACTAACTAGCGCCTGAAGTCCGCGATAAGACTATTGGTTGATAGATATAGGATTAGTATAAATATATCTATTTCGAAAGAAAAGGGAGTGGGCCAGGACCACTATTAAAACTTGGAAAGTTGAAGTAAAGTTACTTTAGTACTAAGGTTTGCTATAAATAATTTGGTAAGAGCTATGCACTCCAGCATAGAGCAGGATCTTACGAAGCATCCTAGAGGCCGACACGAAGCAGAGTGGAGGTAGTCTGTGTATTGCCTTGATAAGCAGCTTGCATATTAAAGAGAATATGAAGAAGGTAAGACTTATTAATGAGTGCCTACGCTGAATCGAACAGCTATAACAAATAAGGAGAGTGTCAACATGTTTAACTTAAAAACAATAGGGAAGTCCAATGGTAGTAAGTTTGACAAACTTACAAGCCACCCCGCTATCGAAGAACCTTGCTACATGAAATTTCGTAAAGTAATATGCGCAACATATTACCTAAGAAGATCGCTGAGACGATGCTTTAGTACCTCTCATTAGGGTATGTTGTTGAATGGTTGGAAATACCATGAGGTGAAGTAGTAACCCGAGATTTGTCGCAATGTCGGAAGTGAATTGTCCAAGAGTGGGTGCTGTTAAACGCCAGCAGCTTTTGTAATCAGTGTTTTAGTAACGTTTCTCAACAGAAACGACCCTCATTCGCCAGGTCCTATTTAGGATAAGAATGTTGTAATAGCTTATATGCCTGTAGTAGTATCGTACTATGATGATAGGCTCTTTATAATGCATCTAATCGCGTTATAAGGTACGGCAAAATAGGGAAACGGTAGGGTTACTAGTCCCCTTTAAGTACAATCTAGAAGCCCAGAGATAATTAACAGATTATTTCAAACAGTTTAACATATTGTAAACGTTTAAGTGAAAGTAGATAAGCAGAAGAACAGTTGACTCATACGTCTTATGAGTAAAGTCCTACGGGGAATACTGAGTATGAAGAATCAAGTAAATTACAGATTTTATCAGACATTAACAGATTTACAAGTAAACTTCAGAATATGCAATAGCATTACGATCTAGTAAGTGAGTTCTACTATACTTATACACATTAACAGTAAATTACAGATTTTATCAGACATTAACAATTCGCCGTATTACTGAATACATTATTGAGATTAATTAACCTCTTTCAAAGCTTTATTAAAGCGGCTCTAAGAGATTGAGCAGGTTAGCAGAATAAGAGTAATACGCTAAATTTTTTTAAAACTAGTATTAACAAAAATGATTGTATCTCGCTAAGAAATCAATCTTAAAATCAAGTAGGAGATATTAAAATGGGAAAAGCAACTATTGACGGTGCTATGATTGCTCCGTATCGGGCAGAGTTAGAAACTTGGAATCTTATCGGTAAGAAGATTCTGACAGTAAAAGCAGAACCGGCTGATTTGGAATATAATGACAAAGTTCGGGCAAATGAACTTCGTCTCGTTCGGCCGATTATGAAGTATGTAATCGAAGAAATTGACATTACAGGTAGTCGTATAACTTGTCTTCCTGATGGTTGTACGCCAGTCATTGAGTTGAACAATGATCCGTCTTTGCAGTTCAAAATTGGACCTGCTAAGTTCAACGAAGTAAACAATGAAACTATCGCTCAGGCTATTGAGTTCAATAGCAAACCGACTACAACTGGCCGTGCTCCAATCTTCTTTACCGATTATCTGAAGTTGACTGAACATGTCAACCGTCTGAATGGCTTCGAGATGGAAAAGGCTGATCAGATTGCAGAAGAGATGCTGAATCTCTCCAAGATGCTGAAGGAACTTAACAATCTTCAGGCGTCTAACTGTGATCGTTATTATGACGAGCTCGGTACTCCGATTAAAAAATAACGAAAAGTTCTCATAAAGGATGAAAATACTTTCTGATTCTAAGAAATTATTACTTGAACTCCTTTTAAAAGACACTCGTATTAGTAGTGAAATTCTTCTTAATGGAGAAATTCCTGAGTCTATTAAGGTTCACGACGATGGGTCAGTAACCTTTTATAGAAGTAGACAGCATTGGTGGAGTTGGCTGTTTCAGGATAAAAAAACTTACGAGTTTAGGGAGTTGAGTACAATGATGCTTGCAGCTTATAGCAAGTATTTACCGCCAAATAAGTATCTCAATAACATTCTTACTCAGAAAGTTATTGAAGAAGCTTATAAGACTCATGATTATGAGTCGGTTATCAATCGATTTGCCTTGTATGCTTTTCTAGGTGTAACAGAAGGGGATTACAAAATTAGCAAAACTATGCTGATAGACGACGATCCACAGCAACAGCAAAAAAATGCGCGTGGACAAAAAATAGGCTCATGTATTGGCTATCTTAATTTAGGTGGCGGAGACATGGCAATTAACATTAATCTCATGGAAGATTAATTTATTCATGAATAAGTATTAGCAGATGTACGCTTATTCCATGCTTAGAATTGAATAGACTCATCAAAAGAGTATTTAGTAAATATGTAAAGACTAAAGTAAATAGATGTAAATGTTACTAAAGTAATTATATATTGAATAAGAAATAGAGATGTTTATATAAAACCACAAGAGCCCAAGATGATGGGTCAGGGCTTCTTGGTTTTTTATATCTAAAACTAATAGTTATGACACAGAAAGTATATGATAAATGTCTTCATACATGGATGAAGGATATTAATACGCATATTGAACGTATAGAAGTATATGATGGAACTATCTTCTATCCTATAAAAGATAGTGAGGAATGGAATGAAAATACTATTACATTTGAATATAGTTGGATGTATGTTAATAGTATATTACCAGTACAAAATTACTGTATTACTATTCATCGTAAAGATATTAAACAGATAGTAATGTGGAATAATTATAAGTATACTCACAGAAGATGCCAAAAATGGTAATAATACGCTAGTAGATAATGACCGTAAGGTTAATAAGGCAAGCTTGAAATAATTAGAGCTACTCTTTCGATAGAGCTACTAGCACTACAGGTAAGCGATCTCTAATATACGTTATTTTAATCAAGTATTAACTTTTTAAAAATCAACATATATGACAAGATCAATTATAACAAATATTAAGCCAAACATACTCATTACAAAACGTGATAAATTAACTGCAGAGATTACTCGTAGCTGGCGAATTATAGCTACAGAGAATGTAGTTAAAAAAGGTTTTACTCGTAATTATGATTTACGAGCATTACTAACTCATATTCGTGCTATGTACGAAGAGCTAGTAATTCTTAAGTTACGAATTCAGTGTGCTAATATAGGAATGAAGTTTAAAGATCTTCCTAAGGATGCTAACATTATTAACATTTATAAGCTATCAGCTTTAAATGAATTCTATGTTAAGCTAGGTGAAATGGCTAAAGAGCATACAATTAATCCTGTGCTTAAGGCTAAGAAAGGAAAACGTAATTTAGGTATTACTGAAGAACTTACACGTACATATTTCCGTAATATGCAAAATGGGTGTTTGTTAACATTGAATAGTTTGCGTAAAGCAATTGCTGATTTCAATGACAATACGGATTTGAGTGATGATTCTGCACCTTTGTATTTAGTAGCATAACATTACTCTTTTTATTGTTTTCATAAAAGTTTTAAAAATTAATGAGTGAAAGGAGTAATAGGAATATTACTCCTTTTTATAAAATATTACAACTATGAACAAAACTGATCAACAGAAAAATAATACATATATAGACTACTGGACAAAAACCGGTAAGTCTTCCAAAGAAGCTAATCAATCTATTAAGATTGCAAAGACTATAACTTATACAGATAAGAGTGGTACAGAACGTACTCGAACTACATTTCGACATCCTACTTTAAAGGATATTACGTTTAGTAAACCACATATTAGAAATGGCAGTCTTACTGAGGAAGAGAAGAAAGAACGTTTTGATAAAGCTCCTTTCAGTGACTATCATGACAAACTGATTAACTCTACTTATAGTAGAGAGAATCGTATAGCTAAACAGCAAATGCTAAAGGCTATTCATGATGAGAAAATACAGAGTATTATGTTTAAGAAAGCAACACGTAAACTTGCTATAACTAAATATAATCAAGGAGATTGTCCTAATTTACTAGTAGTAAAGTTATATGATAGTAACAATCTACCATATGATTTTAGCAGTACACCATCTCGACTCAGTTTAGAGGAACTTCGTAAAAAAGCTGAAACTATGAACTTAGAATTCAGCAAGTCAATACGAAACTATGCTGGAATTGAAATTTGGGAAAAATCAGAATATATGAAGAAATATAATGGCGGAAACTATCGTTTCTGTATATTCCGAGAAAAACAAGACACTAAATCAGAAAAAGAAACCAAATTAGCAGCATAATGGATGAAATTACAGCGTTAGACATCATTAGTATTAAGCGAGAAGCAGCAAAACTTATTCGAGTAAATACTGAAATACGTGAAGGGCAAGCTATATACATAGCAGCTCAAAAATGTTCCCTAAAGCAGTTGATAAGTTGAAACATACTAAAGTTGATTGCTTCTATGAAGATTCTAGAATAGATTCATTTCTACTAGAGTTACAGAAATTAAACAATAATTAAAGCTAGAGCTAGGAAACTAGCTCTTATTGTGGGGTGGTGCAGTGGTAGCTCGTAAGGCTCATAACCTTAAGGTCGTAGGTTCGAATCCTACCCCCGCAACTAACTAAACTTTAATGATATGCAAATACGTGGAAAGACGGTATTTGTATTCGATATCGAGGTATTTCAGAATATCTTTCACTGTTCTGTTAAAAATACAGAAACAGGAGAAGTATATAAGTTTGAAATCTCTGAAAGAAAGAACCAACTAAGAGAATTAGTAAGGTTCTTTAAACAAGTAGATTCTTACATAAAATGGGGTGATTTCTATACTACAGATTTAGAAATAAAATCTGAGATTATCTTTTGTGGATATAATAATCTACATTATGATAATCCTATAATAAACTATATTATAGAGTATGAAGACAAACTCATGAGTTATAATGTAGCTACAATATGTAGTTCTATATTTAACTTAAGTAGGACTATTACTACTTCTACAGAAGATAATATAGAAGCTTGGAAACATTGGAAGTATCAGATTTGGTTTGATACTTTTGATTTACTTACTATGCTTTACTCTAATAAACTTAGAGTAGGTTTGAAAGAAATTCAAGTAACTATGCAATATCCTAATGTACAAGAATTTGTATGTGATTGGAGTAAACCTCTTCCGTTAGAAGATTTTGATAATATGATTGATTATAATATCAATGATATTGAATCAACTACAGAGCTTTTAAATAGATGTAAGAAGGATATTGACTTACGTATAGCTATTGAAAACGAATACGGTGTACGAGTTCTTAGTAAAGATGGTGTAAACATTGGCATGAAGATTTTAACTCAAAAGTATCTTGAAAAAACAGGTTTAACCTGGTGGGATATTGAGGGATTAAGATCACCAATGGATTATATACCGCTAAAGGATGTAATACTACCGTTTATTAAGTATGATAGTCCTATTTTACAGGAAGTACTAAATGATATGAAAAGTCAGATAGTATCTCCTGGTAGAAAAGGATATGAAAACAACTTCGTATTTAATGGTTTACGTTATACTGTAGGAGTAGGAGGGATTCATTCTAAGAATGATCCTGAAATTATTATTCCTAAAGAAGACGAAATGCTCATTGACATCGATGTCGCATCACTATACCCAAGTATGTTAATAGAATATGGATTTTACCCTAAACATTTAGGTCCTGAATTCTTAGAAGTATATTCTCAAATTAAAGATGAGAGAATAGAAGCAAAACATAATGGAGATAAAGTGAAGAATGAGACATTAAAGTTAGCGTTAAATGGTTTGTCAGGTAATCTACAAAATCAACATAACTTCTGTTATAGTCCTTTTGCAGTAATGCAGATTAAATTCGGTCTGCCTATGTAGAAATACATAGAAAAAAATTCCCTTAACTACTGGAACATCCTTTTAAACTTTACGTTATACATTAAAAGGACAATCAGTAACTAAGTTTTAAATTATGAAATTATTAGATAAAACATTAAATCTTGAAAATGACAAATTTAAGGTAATAGAATTTGATTCTGAGAGATATGAGAAAAATAATAGAGCTCACCTCTATTATAAAATTCAATGCAAGAAATGTGGAAATATATTTTCCAGAAAAAAAGAAGCTTTAAACAATTTCGATAATTTAAAATGTAGAGATTGTATATATAATAGATTTGGAAAAGATCTAAATACAGTATTATATAATATTTATATTCACTATATAAACAATGCTAAAGCTCGAAATATTGAATGGAAATTAAACGAAAAAGAATTTAAAAATATTATCACAGAACCTTGTCATTATTGTAACGGTTTCTCTAATAGTGACTTAGAAAATCTCTATAGTGGAGTAGATAGAATTGACTCTAGTAAAGGTTATTACCCACAAAATTGTATTCCATGTTGTAAGCTTTGTAATACAATGAAAAATAAATTTTCAAAGGAACTATTTTTATCTAAGATTAAACAAATCTATCATAATTTAATAAAAAGTTCAACGACTATCTCGAAAGAGAGTACACTACAAGCTAATGGTAGTGGAAATGGGGAACTCCTGACTGCTTAAGTAAAAGGAGAAGATATAGTCTAATCTGTATGGTAACATACAGCAGTTCATAAGAGAACGTATATAAGAGTTGCGTCTTATATAGAATATAATGTAGAATAAATGGACAGTTATTATTGCTAATGTTAGCTGAAAAGCTAACACAAATAGGATGTCGAATCGTCCAGGCAAACACCGATGGTTTGTTTGTATTACTTAAGAAAAGTATATATGAACAGGCTAACAAGATTTGTCGAGAATGGGAACAACTTACAAGACTTACTCTTGAAGAAGAGCGTTTTGAAGCTATGTACCAATATGCAATTAATGATTATATTGCAGTTACTTCATTATATCCTGATATGAAGAAAAGATTTCTATCTGGAGAGGTAATGATAAGAAAGTCTACAAAGAAACCTTATACTTGTATTGAGGAAATACAAGAAGATTTCATCAAAACAAAAGGTATGTTTATTACTAAAGTACTATTAGGTAAAGGATTATCTGCAAAGATAATACCTGAAGCTATTATAAAGTACTTTGTAGATGGTATGCCAGTAGAAGACACTATAAAAGGATGTACGGATATACGTAAATTCTTGATGTCTGAGAAAACTGGTAAACAATGGCATGTTGAATACATGAACCAAGAACAACAGCGAACTAATCGTTTCTATGCATCTACTAATGGTGGATACTTATGGAAATGGAAACCTGATTCTACATATAAAAAGGGAGATATATGTTATACTCCTGGATATTATGAAACAGGTATAGAAGGTAGCGGAAGAGAGTATGTACATACTGGTAAACAATATCAGAATATGCTTACTGCATCTGGTGTTACTCTTTTGAATAAGTTCGATGACAAACCAATAGAAGAACGCAAAATTAATTACAGATATTATCTTAGAGAAGCTCTAAAGATAATTGAAGAATTACAACCAAGACAATTAGAACTGTTTTAACAGAATCTAACATATTGTATCAAAATTTTAGGATTGTCATAAACTTTAATGCTTATGATACTAGAACTAGATACATCTCTATTAAACAAGTATAATATTTCAATAAATCAATTAGTATTTATTTCTCTTGTATTGAATGATAATCAACCTAATAATCAAGACATTCAGGAACTTCTCAGCCGAGTTAATGAAGAAGAGATACAAGAGTTAATTCAACGTAACATTGTTGTAGTAAGTATTTCTGACAACAATCAAATTTATAGTCCTTCAAAAGAACTACTTGAGTCTATTAAAAAAGATAGAGAAAGTATGTTTAATGAGTTCTATGAAGTATTTCCAGTTTATGTTACAAGACCTGATGGTACAAAAGGTTTTTTAAGAGCTAATATAAACAAATGTAGAAAGGAATATAACCGTATCATAGGTAAATCCAAAGCAATGCATAATCATATTATGGCTTGTCTGAGGTACGAGATAGATGATAAAATGCGAACAGGCAAAATAGGTTATATGAAAACTATGTGGAAATGGCTCACTCAACATGAGTGGGAATGTTACGAAGAGCAAATGAACTTAGAACAACAAACAGCAAATAGTTATGGAACAGGAATCCTTTAAAACATTACCGTTTAAAACAATAGCTGAAGTAACAGATGAATCTGTTAGATATATCCAAGCTAGAAAGGATAAGACAATTGTGCCTTTAAAAACACGATGGTCTAAGTTCAATAAAGTTTGCTGTGGTGGATTAGAACCAAATATGATTTTAACAATCGCAGGAGGTTCAGGTTCTGGTAAATCAGCATTTGCAAATACGCTTGAAACTGATTTAATTGATTTGAATACCGATCAGGATATTGTAATCTTAGATTTTTCGTTTGAGATGCTTAGTTATAGACAAATTGGTCGAAAGTTAAGTAATCGATTAAGACGCACTACCTCGGAGTTATATAGTGCGAATGACAGTATAGATGATGCTACTCTAGACAAAGTTAAAGAAGAAGCAGAAAAAATTAAAAAGTATCAAATATTTTATATTGATACTCCTAGTACTGTAGAAAGTATCGAAAAAACTATAGATTATTTTCACGAAACAATAGCTAAGGATAAATGGCTTATTGTTATACTTGATCATGCCTTACTTGTAGAAGGCGAAAGTGAACGTGGAACAATAGTCGATTTACAGAAAATGTTTATTCGTAAAAAGAAATTATCTAATACGAGTATTATACAGATTTCACAGATGAATCGAAATATTGAACAACCTGATAGGATAAACAATCCTTCTATGCATTATCCTATGCGTAGTGATTTAGCTGCATCAGATGCAATATTCCAAGCTAGTGATTATGTGATAGCTTTATCACGCCCAGAATTACTCAACATACTTAGCTATGGAGTTAATCGCTTACCTGTAAAAGACAAGGTATATCTTCATTTCTTAAAAGTAAGAGATGCTGGAGAACCATGTATATTAGAGTTTAACAATGAGCTTAAGTATGGTAATCTGATAGAAGCTAGTCCGAGTACTACGATGCAGCATACAGTAGTATTTAATAATAAAGTAGGCTGAAATTATGAAAAATATTTTAACTATATCTCTTCCGAACAAAAAGTGTGATAAGAATGGTATTTATAAGAACTATTTGCTAAAGCGTTTAGCTCTTACTTATCCTGAGTTGTTAATCGATGGTATCGATACTGAAGAGACACCGTTTAGTTATCAGTATATTGGACCGAGCGATAAGATTCGTTTTGGTGCAGATTTATATTCTGCATGTGACGTAGCTAAGTATCGGAAGTGTACTTATTGTCCGTTTGCAGAAGAAAACTATAGCCTTGCAACACAGTTTGAATTGGCTATGAAAAAATTAGATGATTACGCTAAGCTTCGCCGTGATTATCGTAAACCGTTATATGATTTCCGTTTGCCGGATGGCACTCCTGTTAAAGAGTACGGAAATTTTATTCAGGTAGGTTATAAGCTTATCCCGAAGTATAATCGTGGATATATTATGTCTCTACCTCGCGAAGAAAAGACTATCATTAATAACGTTATTGTTATGATTAATAACAATACTGAAATTAATGCTTCATTAAATCTTTAATTTACTTTACAATATCAGATTCTTTCAGATTATATCAAATACTATCATATTAGATGTAAAGTAGCATAACCTAATTTATTATGTTAATACTACCAACTGAAAAGAATAAACCAAAGGTGCAGAATCCACGATTTCTGATACTTTTCGGTAAACCAAAAGCTGGTAAAACGACTTTACTTTCTATGCTTGAAGGTTGTCTTATTATAGACTTAGAAGGTGGTTCTGAGTTCTTAGAAGCACTTTCTATTCAAGCAAGAAGCGTTAATGATTTAGCTGAAATAGCAAATCAAATTAGACAAAAGATTACTCAGACAGGTACAAAACCCTATAAGTATATTGCAATTGATAATGCAACTCGCTTAGAGGAAATCTGTTTACCTTATGCTGCTACTTTATATCGTCAAACTCCTATGGGTAAGACGTATAAGGGTAATGATGTAAGACAGCTTCCTAATGGATCCGGTTATTTATATCTTAGAGAGGCAGTAAAGAAAGTAATTTTTATGTTTAAAGAACTATGTGATAACTTCATCCTTATTGGTCATACTAAAGATAAAATGATTAATAAGGATGGTGAAGAGCTTACAGAAATGGCAATAGACTTAGTTGGAAGATTAGGAGACATTGTCTGTGGTGAAGCAGATGCTGTAGGTTATGTCTATCGTAAAAAGAATGAGACTCATATCTCATTTGAAGGTGGAGATAACTCAGTACGTGAAGCTAGAGCTCCTCACTTAAGAGGAAAGAACATAGTTATTGCAGAAAGTAATGAGAACAATGAGATTACAACTCATTGGGATCGAATCTATTTACCAGAATAAAACACATTGATATGTATAGTAAAGAAAGAGCGCAACAGATAACAAAGAATGACGTTAAGTTTATTCCTGCAGGTATTCAAGAGAATGTAGCATTGAAAAGTGCACGTGTAGCTGAATCTCCTACAGGTAGAAAGTTTTTTGAAGTAGTGTTTGAGAAAAACGGAGCAACTCTAACTCAAACAGAATGGAAGCCTGATAATAAAAACGGGCAACTTAGTGATGAAGATGTACAGAGAAAGGAAGATAATCAGTTCTCTCGTACTATGCAGTTGCTTCTTTGTTTTTACAAAGACGAAGAACTTGTATTTAACGGTACTAATTTTGAAGAATTTGCAAAAGAAGTGGTAGACTATTTGAATAAAGCAGATAAGTCTAAACTTCTGCGTGTTAAAATCGTATATAACGATAAGGGTTATACTACTCTTCCGTCATATGCAAAATATACTTTTATTGAGCCTATGATATTGCCTGAAGGTCAAACTTCAGCAATTACAGAACTGCGTATTGATAATTTTACTAAGCCAGTAGTTGCAGATGTCGAGACACCTGTAGCTAATCCGGGTCCTAGTGAAAGCATCAGTATCTCACCTACAGTAGAAGCTGCAGTAGAGAACAACGCAGAAAATCCTTATGGATTGCCGTTTTAATAGGACAATAAAATCCTAAGCCTACGCTAGGCATAATATAGCGATACGTGAGTAGCATGCCGCTATGTGAGTAATTTATCGGTGACATACCTCTAAGAAGGAATCCGATGCAAGCCGTGAAAGACGGTGGCGAATTACAAAATTCATAGATTCCAAATAGCATGCACTCACGTTTTTTATTTGTAGAACTAAAAAATCAATTTTTATATGAGATTATCAAAATTTATTAATAAAACTTTCCTTAAGAAAACAGGTACAGATGCAGAGATAGTAGATACTAAGTACACAATTCAAAACATTAACATAAGAGATGGAGTTAATGTAAAACGAGATGAATTGAAAGTAGGAGATATTATCTATGCTGCTATATCTACTACTATAAAAGAAAATGGAAAGAAAAAGCGATTAAACTTAAGAAAAGATATCTACCAACTTAAAGACTCATATGGTAGATTTACGTTTATCGATTGTCTTGGTAATGAGTACAAGACATCTTTAACGGCTATTAAGATTATTAATTGTTTATCTGCTAAGCAGAAAGAAGCAGAAATAAATGATTTACTTGATAAGCATGAAAAAGAACTTATAGAAGCAGAGAGACTAAAGTATCTAGAGGAGAGTAAACGACTAGGATTTAAGTTTACTGACCTTGAGCCAGAAGATAAGTTACGTAGAACTATTGACGCTGGCATAAAGAATATATGGATGGTTGGTCCGGCAGGATGTGGCAAGAGTACAATGGCAAGAAATGTAGCTAAAGAGCTAGAATTACCTTATCTTTGTATTAGTTGTGGCATCGGTACTTCGGCTACCGAGTTTATTGGTTATAAGTATCCGACGCGTGAAAAGACTCGTTTTGCAGAGTTTTACGCTGAACCATCTATTATATTGATTGACGAGATAACGGCATTAGATCCTGCAGTTGCACAGATCTTAAATGCAGCGTTAGCTAACGATGAAATTGAGACTACTACGGGCTTAGTTCATCGACATCCAAACTGTATTATTATTGCTACTAGTAATACTTTTGGTTTTGGATGTGATCGTCAATATGTAGCAAATAACCAGTTAGATGCGTCCACTATAGACCGCTTTGTTGGCGGTATTGTAGAGGTTACGTACTCTGCTAAATTTGAAGATAAATACGATGCAGAAGTTGTTGAATATGTTCGAATTCTTAGAGCTTTCGTTCAAGAGCAGAACCTACGAAAAGTATGTTCAACTCGTATGATCCAAGCAGGTCATAATCTCAAATATCATCATTTCATGGATTGGAAATGGCGTCTGACTATTAACTGGACAGACAATGAGAAAGAGCAGTTAACTAGATGGTTAACTGAAAAAGGAATAGAAAAAGCTAATAAGAAACATTAAACAACTTCTATATGGTAGAATTATCTTATACGTACGATAGCATTAGTAAATTTTATGAAGATGCTCTTCATCCTACACCTGAGGGTAATATAGAGGATACTTTGCGTCATTTACAAACTGAGGAAATAAGCTTTAGAGGTAACGATATTGCAACTATTAAAAAGAGTCAATACAGTTACACTAAAGGTCTAGCTGAAATGAAGAAGCTAGATTTAAATCTTAATTTGGGTGGCTCAAAGAGATCTTATAAATGGGATGAAACTGATGGTGATGATATTAGCTATGATCGACTTATAGACGGTTTTCCAGCTATGAAAAAGCGAATTAAAAGTCATGGAATAGGAAGTGGACGTTTAGTAAACATATATGTAATAATATCCGAAAATTGCTGTATTGGTTCACAAGAGATGCTTGTTAAAGCCTATACTGCAATGCAGATTGTAGATTTACTCGAAAATTTAGGATATCGTGTAGCAATATATTCTTGTGATTGTACTCTTGATTCAAGTGGTACATATAAAGGAGAAAAAGGAGTTAAATACACGGTACAAGTATGTTTAAAACGACATGAAGATTCTTTGAATCAAGGATTAATACTTAATGGAATTAGTCCTTGGTTTTTTCGCTATTATTTATTTGCTCATCAAAAGGGTAGATATAAAAATGGTTGGGGAATGGGAAGAGCTGTAGAAATGGAGCTCGAACAGACCAGAGAGAATATTGTCATTAATCATGGAGAGTGTCTAAATAAAAGATCTGCTGATAGCAAAATAAAGCAGATAATAAAATTATTCGGAATAGATTGATACGTTATGCAATAAATAGCAGCTATGCCTAAATCCCGCATAGTGGTGTACAAAGATAGGTGTGAGTCCTATGATACGAAGTTTATTTCGACATCTTTTTTAGGAAGTATAGCTTTTATCACTAGATAAAAGATTTTACTGTCCTATAAAATGGTAGCAGTACTGAATGGGAAATAGATGACTTCTGTTTAACAGATATAGGGCTATTGATTTCTTGTACTGATTACTACTATTTTTGTGCGAACACGAAGATGTAAAGTAATTTTTCCAGAGATTATTCATATATTGTCTAATATTTTTTTAAACTTTACGCCAATGTAAAAAATAACATATAATAACAGATTTTATCCTATAGTAGTGAGAGCTATAGGATATACGGGAGATGCGTTAACTGTAATAGGTAGTACAGGTCGCCAAATGGGGATAGCGTGTGGTATGGTTCGAATCCATCCTCTCCCACACTAACGCGTACAGGATATGTATGATAAAAGAAGGGTAAAGAAACCCACAGAATGTATTACTTTAGATTATATATTATCTAAGGTAACCGAATACGACATATATGCTCATTACTTAGGGCAATTCAAAGTAGGAGCTATCTATAATAGTCCATTTCGTAAGGATAAAAACCCTTCTTTTGGAGTTTATTATAGTAAGCGAACAAAGCAGCTATTATTTAAAGATCACGGTACAGGAGAATGTGGAAATGTAATTAAGTTTGTATCCTTATTTACAGGAATAACAAATTATAATGATATTCTTAAAGATATTATTAAACAATTACATATTACTCCTGATACTACTTTAGATAATAGTAAGCAGTATATTCCATCTACAGATACTGTTATTGGAGTAGTACGCCAGGACTTTACTTCAATTGATATAAATTACTGGCAACAATTTAATATATCTAAGGAAACATTAAAGAAATTTAATGTTAATAGCATTAAATACTATTTATGCAATGGTATTGTAAAAGGTATTTATAAACCTGAAAATCCTATGTATGCTTATAAAGTATATAATAACTTTAAGATTTATAGACCATTAGCAGATAAATATACAAAGTGGCGTAACAACTTAACTGAATATGATATTCAAGGTTATGCTCAATTGCCTAAAAAGGGAGATGTATTATTTATAACTAAAAGTATGAAAGATGTAATGTGCCTTTATGAGATGGGAATACCTGCAATATCTCCTTCATCTGAAAGTACTTTTATTCCTAATGATATATTAGAGGGTCTTAAGAAGCGTTTTAAGCGCATTATAATCCTGTTTGATAGAGACCCAGCAGGAGTAAGATATAGTCGTAAAATAAGCCTTAAAATAGGCTTAGAAGCAATGTTTGTACATAAAAAATATAATGCAAAAGATATATCTGATGCAATAAAAACAAACAGTTTCGAAGAAATAAAAGAATGGTTATATGGCGAAATTAAAAAGCAAGAAAACCAAAAAGTAGGGAAAAGTAAAGAATGCACAGCCTAATGTCTATGATGGAATTAGATTTAGGAGCAAACTTGAAACCTATACATACAAAAAACTTAAAGAAGCTAAAATTCCAGCTGAATATGAATCAACTCACTTTGAGTTAATACCTAAGTTCGAATATAATGGAGAGAAAGTAAGAGCTATGACTTACTTACCTGATTTTATAGGTAAAGACTTTATAATTGAATGTAAAGGACCCATTGGAGATTCATTCCCTTTACGTTGGAAAATCTTTAAGTATACTCTAATGAAGAGTAATTCTAACTATAAACTATATTTAGTTAGAAACCAAAAACAAGTCGATGCTATGATCGATGAATTAAAAACCAAAAATTAACAGATTATGTCAGAATTTATAAAAGTTGGAGAACGAATTGTCAATAAACCTACAGGTCTTGATTATGACTTGGTAAACGGTAAAGTATATAATTTGAAATGGGACCGTTACAACGGAATGTCCTATTTTGAAGAAGATGGTTCACTTAGTCTCCCAGCCAAAGTATATACAACAAAGAGTGATAATATTTTCATCAAACGTGTAAATACATATTTCCAGAAAACAAGTAAATTGTCTACTGGAGTAATGCTTAGTGGCATTAAAGGTACTGGCAAAACCGTTATGGCTAAAGTTATAGCCAAAAATTCTAATCTGCCTATTATTGTGGTAGATGAGGATTATCCTACAGGTCGTATTAACGATTTCTTCCGTAAGTTTGAAACCCCTGTTACAATCATCTTTGATGAGGTAGATAAACACTGGGATACAGAAGATTTGTTAGGATGGCTTGATGGTGTACAGACTAATGCTAAGAAATTAGTTCTGTTTACTTGTAATAATGAAGATAGAGTAAATGACTATCTGAAAGATCGTTGTTCACGTGTCCGTTACATTAGACATTTTGAAGCAAACGATAATGCTCGATTCTTACGTGAAATCTTACGAGACAAAGGTATCGCAGAGGATAAGATTGAAGATACTTATGCATTTATTGTAGGTAACTTTGGTCTATTATCTATTGATAATATCTTGTCATTTATTGATGAGAAACTCTTATTCCCTGAACTTTCTAACGAAGAGATATTTAACGATATGAATATTTCTTCTAAGAAAGGTAAAAAGAATATAGTCGGAGAAACATCAGATCATGAAGATGAGGATGATGAGGATGATGATGATTGGTTGTATGATGATGACGAAGAATACGAGGAGGATGAAAGTCTACACAAGATAATTATGTGCTCTTGTAACTAAAAAATAAGGCTAGTAGAAATACTAGCCTTTTTCTAATATTATGAAAGTATGTGGTTTAAGTGATTTACATGGTAATTTTATTGATATACCAGAGTGTGATGTACTATGTATCTGTGGAGATATAGTAGGATTAGTTGAACAACGTTCAATTGAACAATCTAGACATTGGTGGTATAATAGATTTACTAGTTGGGTTAATAGATTACCTTGTAAAAAGGTAATTATTACTCCTGGAAATCATGATTTTTTTCTTGAAGATGCTTATAAAAAAGGCTATCTTGAAGAATTACGTAAAGATTTAAGCGCTAGAACTAACGGTAAGTTAGAGATTCTTATAAATAATGAATATACTTACGAAGGAATAAAGTTCTATGGCTGCCCTTTTATACGTCCTATAATATTCCAAAATGGAAGATGGGCGTTCGAGGATGATTATAATGAGGAAAGTAATACTTGTTGTTATGACAATATTCCAAAAGATACAGATGTACTTCTTACTCATGATAATCCCTATTATAATAGTATATTAAACTATTTTATACCTAAAAATATAAAATATCATCTATATGGTCATTGGCATGAAGGAACTTCTTTTATTGAAAATGATAGATATAGACATAATTGTTCTATATTGAATAATATGTATAATATAAAAGATAATTTTAAGCCTATAGTTATTGATGTTAATAAGGATGTTGTTCCTATAGAAGAGGATGAAATTCCTCTACCAGTAACTGGAGATATTATAGATGATGAGCAAAATTTAACAGATGAAGATTATGAACTTGATACAGAAAGCAATTAAGAAAGCAAAAGATTTTATTGACGAAAAAGTTATGTCTCGTAAATTCGATCTTTATGTAAAAGCAATAAAGATAGAAATGGAACAGAATATAATGAAAGCAGAAGAAAATATTGAAAATGCCTTAAAACAAGGATGTTTTGAGACTGCTCTCATAAATTTTCGTACAATGAATAGAATCAAAGAAGATTTTGAGTATTTAGACAAATTTGAAAGATACGTAAAAGAAGATCGCAAAGAATGATGAATATAGAAATTCCATATTATGAGGATAATACTAGAATTTCAAATTCAGCAATAGGTTGGTTTCTTAAAAAAGGTCCAAGATATCTTCGTGATATGTTAGATGGAAAAGAAGAAGGTATGAGTGCTAGGTTCCTTGAAAAAGGTACTATGATACATGAATACATTCTTCAACCTGAGGAATTTTGGAAAGACTATGAGATATTAGATTTTGAAGTTCCAAAGGTAAAACAACAAAGAGATTTATGTGAATATTATAGTTCACATAAATTAACAGATCCTTTAGCAGATGATGATAAATTATTATTAGAAGCATATAATAATTCTTATAATAATACAAAGTCTGCAGAAATTAGGAAAAATGAAGCTAAGAAGATTGTAGAAACTTACAGTGACTACATTAACTATCTTCAAATAAGTACTACAAAGAAAGTAATTTCTTTCGCAGACTTAAATATGCTTAAACAAATTAAGCAAAATCTCCAAGAACATATAGCAGCTAATAAACTGTTATTTAATGTTCCGACTACATATACCTGTCATAATGAATTTCATATTAATTGGCAATATAAGAACATAGACTGTAAGTCTTTATTAGATAGAGTTATGTTTGACCACGTTAATAAGAAAATTATTTTGATAGACCTCAAAACAACAAGTGATATTTATAACTTCAAACATTCTGTAGAGGAGTTTGATTATTATAGGCAAATAGCTTTTTACCTTTGTGCTATTACCTGGTATATGCTTAACGAGTTAAATCTCAATGTAGACGATTATGACTTAGAAGCATATATTATTGCTATACAAACAAATGATAAGTATGAAGTTAGAGTATTTAATATGTTTAACGAAGAGGAGTTACTCAAGCGTAAAGACATAATATCAGAAGCTTTAACAGAAATATCATATCATATCAGTTCTAACAATTGGGAACATACTCGTAAATATTATGAGAATGATGGAATTGAAGAACTTACAAGCTAAGACAGTAGAAGACTTGGATATTGAGATGACAATAAATAGTTGTGTTATTACTAATCCGGCTGATGAAGTTGATGAGAATAAGGTTGAAGAAGTAGATAATTCTACAATTGAAGATAAAGTCGAAGTAACTGACGAAGCAGCATGATAGACTTTAGTAAATACAATAAAGGGCTACGATTATACGCAGCCCTTTTTGAACTAAATCCTCATGTATTTAATACTGACGCTTTTATAGATATGCTAATACTTAATAATAATAGTATTGGATTAGTCTATAATAGATTATATGATCAGTATATTATTTCTGAGATTACTCAGAATAGATTCTATTATAACAAACAGTTAGTATTTTATAATGGAACAAAACAATATGCCTATGTACTTACTCTTTTTGATAAGGAATACATAGACATTTATAAAGATATTTATACAAACGGATCTCTACTCTTAAGTAAGCAATTTTTAATTAAAGTTTGTATTATTTGGAAAGATTTTTTAAGTGATTCTTTTTTTGATTGTTTAAGATGTGAAGCATGTAAACAGTGCCAACAAAAAAGCCAGGTGTAATAGCCTGGCTTTATTTTTAATTACCTGCGATTTGTTTATCGTAGTATCTTCGTTTACTTGGAATATCATTAAGTTCTATAACATTCTTAAATGGAGTAGACTACCAGAAAGCTTTTTCTAGTTGTGTATCTCCTTTATATGCTCCTCTAGATATTACTTTATTTTTATCTTTTTCATCTGTAAATAATCCATAGAATTGTTCTACAGGATAAGATACAATTGCACCAAAATTATCTATTAAACTATACAATGGTGTAGGAGTTTTAATAGTACTATACACATCTGTAAGTTTATATGGAGCTCCTGATTCAAAAGAGGTTCTTGCCATTACATAAGCAAATAAGTTTAATAATTTATTACGCTTATCGTCATCTGCGGCTTGTCCTGTAATATAGGCTATAAATGGCCACATAGCAAGAATAAGAGATAATTCTACTTTAAGTTTTTTAAGATTAGTTCTTGTTAATTCATCTTGTATTCCTTTATTCAATACAAGTTGGTTAAAAGAAGTAGTAAGAATATCTATACCTTTTTTGTCTTTGTATATTTCAGAGAATACTCTTAATGGAGTTCTTAATAGTCCTTCTACATATCTCTAAGAAGTATAGTCCCACTACTTAGACATTGTCCATCTTTCTTGCATAATAATAGGTATATACTATCTATGCATCATACACATAGCACCAAATACATTAGTAGTAAATTGTGCTTTCTATAAAGGTGTAAGCTAACCGTCTGCAGATGCAGCTAAATTTCTAGCTGTGTTACCTACAGTAAATTTAGCTTTATTAACAGCATATTGGTCTTTAGGATCAATAGCTTTTAATTCTCCATTAACAAATTTGATAGAAGCTTTAAAGGATTTATATTTCTTCCAATTATCCTTAGTATCTTCAGTTCTACCATATTTGTTGAAATATTCCTCTTTAGATAGAAACACACCGTTTACATTTTTATAGTTGTACATAACAGAATTTAGAATTTGTCCTTTAATGAAATAATCAGACATAGAATAAATTCCAAATGCCCACTCATTCTGTAATACGTTGAGCCATCTATTACGGTTTGTATTTCTTGACAAACTTTCTAATGTAGAACCTACTTCAAAATAATCCATAGCTGCCATCTGAGGACTCTTATAATGCTTATTGCCAGCATTAATGCCATACTTAAAGGTATCATATACTAAGTCCTTGAAACCCGCTGCTGCATCAGAAAAATCATAATATCTACCAGTAATTGCATTTACTAAATGTGAATGCAAAGCTGTAAAGAATCCAGTAAAAGCACAAGCAAAATTCAAACCTAAGTTTCGCAGAGTACCATAAATACGTAAGTTATTAAATAACTTAGTAATGTTATACTCTCTTTCTCCAATAGAGAATGTAATAGAGTTAAGCTTAACATCATATACATTCATATCTATGAACTTCTTCGCAAACTAATAAATGTTAGTCTAATCTCCATCTTTAGGTTCTATTTTCTATTTGAAGAATTTCTTAACAGCAGCTGCTACTCCAGTATTAGAACCAGTATACTTTCTTTGACCTAAGAAGGCTTTAATGTTTTCTACTTTAGCTTTAATAGCTGATTTCTATTTAAAGTTCTCAGCCATTTTAAAGTATTGAATAACAGAACCAACCATATCTGCAGAAATAGTAGCAGGATCATCTAAGTCTTTAATAAAGTACTATGGAACCATAGCTAAAGAAGTACCATCAGGTGCGGTTCTAACCTTCTTCTGCATACCCTAATCATCTCCCTTAACAGATACACTATCAAGTAAATAATCTTTAGTAGCAGTAAAAGGATTATAATTATGAGCCTTTAAGAATTTATACCAAGAGCCTGATATCTATGGCAACTTATACTTATTTAAATTATGTAAATTATCTAATTTATTATTAGACTCTTCCATAGTATCTATAATAGCTTGACGTAATTCCTTAAGCTCTTTATTCTGCATCACAGCTTTATAAGCCTTACTGTTATCATATAAAGACATCTTAGGCTGATAGTATTCATCATTAGTTCTATCAAAGTTCTTATTGTAGAAAGGAGATTCTTCAGATATTTCAGAGAAATTCATTGAAGGTTGTACAGTTATATATTTATCATCTTTAGGTACAATCTTAGTATAATAGGATTTAGGATGTACTCTACCTTGTGCATCTCTATAAGTATGTCTAAGCTCAAAATCTTGAAGAGTACCAGGCATTTCCTAATCAAGCATAGCTGCTTCTGCATAGTCTCTTCTATATCTATCAGTAGGAACTATTTTAGCTATGTCTTCAAACTTAATACCAGCTTTCTACTTATTTGTTTTCTTAGACTTACGAATAACTCTCATTCGAGCATCTAATCTATTTATTAAGTTCATAACATGATTAGACATAAGATTAGTATTAATCTCGCCAGTCTTATCATCTCTGAAAGCATTAAGTATTTCCCTTTTTTGACGGTTTAATTCCTCATACTTTTCTCCATAGTTAGTTCTATCTACTTTAGATAATAAGTCATAGAATTCTTCAGAATATACTGTACGAGTATTTCTTTCATACCACTTATTATAGTCTTTATCACTAAGTTCTTGTTCTTTCTATTTACGTACTGCTTCAAACTTTTCCAGATTAGTCTTCATTTTAAGACCTTTGGCTATCTTATCATTAAGTTCAGTAAGTTCGTCAGCTATCTGTCTTTCAATAGAACCTTCTGGCTTCTCATTACCCATAAGGTCATACTTACTCGCCAATTGTTTTTTCTCTAAGAATAAGACTTGTAATCTATTCCACTCTTCTTCAGTAAATTTCTCATACTGAATTATACCATCTATATTCTTATACTTACTGGTAAGGTCTCGAATTTTAATCATAATGTTTTCACGTGCATTAGACGCTTCATCACTAAGAGCATTAAACATATCATAATACTCTTTGGTATACTTACGCTCACAATGCTTAGAAAGCCATTCGTTACGCTTACGATTGTACTGAATACGTAATTCTCTATTCTCTGGTAAAGTTAATTCTCCGGGATGTAAACCTAATTCTTTCCTTGTATCTTCTAAGAACTTTTTATAATCTCTTTGAAATTTACCATAATTTCTTTCTCTTACTATATAGCCTGTAGTTTTACCTTCATCATATACTTCAAACAATACTTTTTGATTATTACCAGCAGCCTTTAATTTCTCTAATAGAGAGTGTGCTTTCACAAAAGTATTGTTATTAATAGTATTTTCAGTATTTTGAAGTATATTGAATAATGTCTTGATAGCTTCATCATTAATCTTGTCGCCTGCACCAAACCATCGTGTAAGAGAAGAGATATCGTTATTAGTCTCTTTAGTATTCTCAGCCAAGTAATTATATATAGTGGGTGAACCTACCTAAATACCATTATTAAGCATAATTTCTCTAGCATTCTATACCTACATACGCTTAACATGGTCAGAACAAGCATCAAGGATAGATTTACATATAGATAAGTCTGACATTAGTTTATCATATTCTTTAGTTCCTATAATATCACTATAACTTGATAAGTCTACTAAAGAATTATATACTTCATTTGCATATTTACAGTAGAATCCGAAGTAGTTCTTATTAAGAGAAACTAATCTTTCATCAGATAAAGCATTAGTACGATTATTATACGCATCTATTACTTCTCTTGCTACTGTTCTAATATCGTCTTTAAGTTCGTTAGTAAAGTCCATAATAACTTTTATGTCCTCTATAACTCCATTCTATATATTCTTTATCTGATATCTGATTTGTTCTTTTAATTCAGTTCTCTTAGCTGGATCTTTTTCATCAATGGAATTAAGACGAGATATAAGGCCTTGTTCAAGATTCTTTCGTATACTTCTCAATCTATCATCTAATTCTTTCTTAGTATTAAAGTTATACTTATTTAAATTATCAATAGATACTTCTATAAATCTAGCATTTTCATCTGTACTAGATAAAAACTACTCTTCAAAACTTAGATTTCTTGTCTATATATCAGCTGACAAGTAATCAAAGCTTTTAGCTCTCTCAATTATAGCCTTATCTCTATCTCCATTATATTTCTATAATAGGTCTTGGAATAGCTAAGACTAAGATCCATCAGGATCCTAGTCTATAGCATAACCATTATTTTCAGATATGACATAATAAGCAGCGTCTTCACTATTAAGTACCTTCGCTACTTCATCAAAAGCTGCTTTAACTTCTTTATTCTTTAAATTTAAACACTGCATAATTATTCACATTCTTTTCTACGTTTCTTACCCAATTCTGCTAATGCAGACATATCTTCAAAACTTTCATTCTGTGCTGTATCAGATACAGTTTCTATATCAGGAGCAGATTGGGCTTCAAATACTTCAGTCAATTGACTTACATCTTCTATTTGTTGCATAAAATCTTCTATTGCCTCAGTTGCAGTAAAGTCTTCTGTTTCGATAGTACCATATACAAAATCAGTAGCTTCTTGCATCATTTCTGGAGTAATAGTAACATCTTCTGTTGGAACAATTACGTCTTCAACATCAATATTAGATACATTATCCATAACAGGATTACCATCCTCTGTACCTGCTATTTCCTTTGCATCCTATTCTATTCTTGCTTTAATAGAATTTATTTCTCCAGGGAAGAACTGTTTAGTAAAACCAGAATCAGCTTTAGGATCTTTAATAGCCTTTAATGCTAATGCTTCAATTTCACCTTCAGTCAGTAATGCATTATAATTAAATGAGTTTGCTTCAAATGCAGAAGGTTCTAAGCTATGTTTCTAGAATTCCATAACTCTAAATCCATTATCAATAACACCTAATTTAGGTATTCTTTGATATATATACTTAGTACCTCTTCCTACAGTTTCACCTTCTTCATTAATATAAGAAACTTGACCTACTTTTCTATATAGTTCTGTTACTTTAGAAGTACCAGCTCCATTTACTACTTTAATAAATTCTTTCTTAGAACGTGAAGTAGCAAATAAATCTGTTTTCAAGGTGGTTCTTACTCTTCCTCTTTCAGAAGTACGATGTAATACTTTATCCCCCTTTTCCACATTTATTTCAAATGGTTGAACTACACTATCATCCTACCATAAGTTACGTGCAATAGTAATATTAATAGAAGGGAAATACAAGGCCTCAGCATTATCATTCTCTTCAGCAATAGAAGCATAAGCAGCTTGATTAGAGGAACTCTTAAATGACTTTAAACCTTCTTTAATAACGTTTACATAACCATTTTCTTCTTTCCACTTATTAGGAACAAGATTAAAGAAGTTATTACTACCTCTTTCATCATAAGAAGTTAAGTATGCATACTTAGCTAAGTCATTAGCGAATTCTCTAACTATAGGATCATCAGACTCAAGTAATTCAGCAAAAGCAGATACCAATTGATTCTCAGTTTCATAGTCATTACTTAATGAAGAATCAGATAATACAATACGGTCTATTAACTGTACTGTACCATCCGCTTGATATTCCTGTAAATAATTAAGTAACTGATTACGTATATAACCATCTTGACCAATTAACGACGGGAATCTATCTTTGTTTTCCATTATGTACTACTTGATACCAGTTAACCTTTTACACATACTATCTTCACCATATAGCATCCCTACTAATTCTTCATCAGTAGCATGTAATGCAGGTAAGTCTCTAGACAGTCTTGCTCTAATAATAGAGTCAATATAGGAAGAGAATCTGTTTACGAATTTCTTATCCCCTATATGCTTATAAGCTATTGCCTCTTGTCCATTATTATATACAATGTCCTTTCTTTGACCAAATATACCCATTGCTGATGTGAAGATATTCTGGAATACCTAAGTTGCAGGGAATGCCTAAGAACGCAATAATTTACGTGGTAATGATGTACCATGATGTAGCTTAGTACTTAAGAATGTTTTACCAAAGTAAGTACGTAGAGCTTCTTGAGGATTCTTTTCATCAAATTCCTATCCTTCAATAACGAAGTATTCTGCATTATCATAAATGAACGTCTCATATGAATTTCTGAAGTTCATCTACTGAGCAAGAGTATTACCAAATTTCTTAGTATCAATCTAAGAACGATGTACCAATTCACTTAATCTCTTAGCATCATTATTAAGCTCATTATAAGCTTTAAGAACGATTAACTAAGTATAAGGATCTTTAGTGGTTAGACCGTTGATAAGACTACTATCATTGAACACAGTACTTCTATCGTGTACAAATTTAGTTTTGTCGTATATTAAATCTATACCTACTTCATCTGCTATACTATTATACTTCTTAATATGATCATACTTAGTAGGATCACTATTATCTAAAGAATCTATATATGACTTGTATTGTTTAAAGTACTTGTCATATAAAGTAGCAACTACCTGATTTTCAGTCTAAGTAGTAACACCATATACACCCTTATTAGCAATCATAGAATCAGCAAATTCTTTCAATATAGGCTATGCTAAAAAATAGAATGTAGTCTTACCCATACCACCACGTAACAGTAAGTTAGTCATGTTATAAGTAACTTGATTTACATTCAGAGCCATAATATATGGATCTTTAGCAACGTCTACATGTGCATTAATCATTGCTGATAACCAGTCTAGTATTCTAAAACCATCTCTACCTCTGATAGCATCTATAGTTCCTAAACCATAAGGATTACCTTTAGTATATATCATCTATAGATGTACTAATTGAGTTAAACAGTGATTAGTAGAATTAAGTGCAAACGGAGCAATACCTGCTTTACCACCTGTATATTCCTCTTTACGAGCAAGTTGGAATGAAGGTAATAGTTCATACATTGGCAAAGCTTCCTCTTTAATAGAAGGCTGTATAAGAGGTAGAATATCTTTCTAAAGTAACTTAGTAAGAGTATCAATAGAAGCTCTGGTTTCTGCCATATTCTTGCTATCTGATACTACTAACTGATAACTCTATATAATCATATTCTACAATGCCTTAGTACTCTGCTTATCCTCTGGTAGTACGTTTCCTTCTTCATCTGTCTCATACTGCATTATATTACCATTCTCGTCATAATTAAGAGTAGCCAAATACAATTTATCAACGTCGAAGTCAGAACCAGTCATAGCAGTAAATTCATCAGGAACTATAATAGTATCACCTATTCTATCTGGTAACACGTCTACTACTTTAAAACTAAACGTTGAAGAAAGACCCTGAGTAGGGATACGGTAACCAACACCCATAGGAGTGGCATCCTTACCTATTATACCTTTCTCAAGTAACCATCTTCTCATTTGGCCATAACTACCTTGATACTCTTTTGGTACAATGTGTCTAAAGAAGTTAGTACTAAGCATGACATCCATACTACCGTCTTTATTCAAGAAACGTAATTTCTTACCATCATTAAATGCAGTACCTATTGCAGATTGTTTACGAGCACCAGTAGCTTTGAAACCAAATGAAGACATCTGAATAGCTGAGCCACCTGGAGTATTTAAATCTACTACTTGTTTATTAATGTAAGATATTATTCTGCTTTCAACCCAATTTCTTGAACTTGTAGCAGCAAGAGGAATACGGAATTCACCATTTTCATCTAACTTAAATCCATCAATTACTTCATCAGACATACCTGAAGAAACGGCCTGACTTATTAAGTAATCTGATAAAGCTTTATTATTAATAGTACCGTCTTTAAGGAATCGTTTTAATACTTCATTAGCTCCTCTTACAGATAGTCTATTAATAGCTCCCATTACTCTTTCTTTGATTTGAGCACCTGTAACAGATTGTCCCTTATTATTACCATAAGTACGATTATCTATAAGGTTACCAAGACATATTTTAACTGCCTAAGTACCAAATGAGCGGTCTAAATGTTCATGAGGACTAGTATTAAGCTGCAATCTTAAGTTACTGATATCCTACTTAAATACTGGTAAATTACCCTCTTGATGATACTTATCATAAGACGGTTTGCCAAGATCTTCTATATTGAAAGTATTATTCATACTATCCAAATATGTTTGATACTTTTGTCTACCACCTACTTTAACAGCAGATTCAAAGGTAAGCATATCAATAGTTCCCAGTTCCTCATTGTTCATGCGCTCATAAAGAAGTCTATTATCACCTTTAGCCAACACCTTAAACATAGGGAACATTGCCATCTTATCAAATACTGGTATATTCAAATTAAGCTGGCTATCTCGATGATCACCAAAGTAAACCATCTTCAAAGGATTGATAAGAGCTGAAGTAGTTTTAGCATATTTAACAGGATCATTGAGCCAACTTTCGTCTTCTCCTTCCATTATTCTATATGCTTCTTCTATTTCATCAGACCAGTTACCAAGTGCTTTCATGATACGCCTGTATAAAGCAGGACGTACATATACAGCAGCATCAGATTGGTTAATAGCTCCGTCACTATAAGGATTAGCGCTATTCTTAGAATAACTATCTACAAACTTCTATTGCTCTTTATCCAAAGAATCATAGAACTTCTATTCCTTTTCTTCAGTATTAAGAGCTTCTATCAACATATCATCTGTATAAGCAGGATACCTTTGACTAAGCAAATCTCTTAATATAGAGTTACGGAATATCTTATACAATTCTCCATAGTATTCAGAACCAATTTCATTATCCTTCAAATGCAATACACTAATAGAAGTGTCATTTTCTGCAGGATTGTCCCATATAGTTCTAAGATTAGTACCAGTAGAAAGTACAGCAGATAGACGTTTGATCTTGTCTACATCTCGACCAGATATAACATCGTAGCTTGCTATTACTTCTCCACTATCGTCTCTTACTTCCTTATTAAACTTCTTCCATTTATAGTAAGCAGGGTCACCTGTAAAGCATTTCTCTACCTCTATAATAGATAAAGCACTATTAGCTACATGAGAACCAATAATAGAGTACAGTATATCTTCATTAAGTAATGAACCTTCTTCCGTAGTATACATACCATTATTAGCTGCTTTTTTATAGTAAGAGTATATATTATAAGGAATAAGTTTATTTACAAACCTACCATTTTTGAAGCCCAATATACCTCTATTTACAAGTTTGTTCATCTCTCTTGTAGTAGCTCCTACAAGTAGATTATTCATAGCTTGATAAATATTAGCACTTGTAGTCAGTTCTTCACTACTATTAACTCTTTCAAAACCGAGCAATAATACTTTAAGATCTTTAAGATACTACATTACTTCTTCATTAGAACCATTTTTTTCGAGGTTAGCTAAATCCTAGTTAATATTAATGATTCTGTCACCAACTCTAAGACTACTAAAGTATCTAAATCTACCACCATTACCACTAGCGTCCATCTTACCATTCTTAATCTTACCGTGGTAATTATCAACTCTCAGAGTAGGATTCTTCTCTACAAATGGCTTATGAACATAGTAATCGAATACTGCATCAAATTCATCTAACCAGTAATTAATAAAGATATCGAGAGTTCTTTTACTAAATCGTCTATCATCAGTAATGATTAAAGACACATCATCGGGTATCTCTTCACCTAATACAGCATAGTAATTAGCTGTACCTTCATCAAAGTACTTAGAGGTTATAGTATCTCTTACTAATTGTAAACCAGATATACTGTACCAAGTCTTTTTATCAGACATAGTAGGTAGTATCATCTGATTGTTGAAGGTAAGAGTTAATTTAGCTATATAGTCTTCAATAGGTGTAATGCCAAAGTAATCACGACTTGATTCTCCTATATTAAGTGCTAAGAAGTTATGCAACTTAAAGTTAGTATCTTTAGCATTTGCAATCAAACTTCTTCTACTATAAGGAGTATCTAATATCTATTGTCTTTTACCATGAGCATCTTTATTGATATTACGTACCTAATCTGAAAAATAATTATTTTCGCTAATAGGATATACTAAAGCACCATCTGCTCCTACTACACTGAATTCTTGTGGAGACGGATGTACCTTACCATATGCTACAGCCATTTTATTAATCTGAGCATCCTTAGAGCTATAATTGAATATACGGTCAATAGTTCTTGCTGTACCTTGCCCAGAACGCTTTTTAATATAAGATTTACCTGATAAGCCAAGAGCTACGATATCACCTAATACACCGTTATTAAAGCTCTATCTTTCCTTAGAAGACCAGAATGAAATAAACTTGTTTAATTGTTCATTATCTGTAATGTTAGAATCTGGCATCTAAGACAATAAATAATTGAGAGCTAATTCATCAAACGGTATTTGAATAGCATTACATATTTGTATGAAATTATCTTTCATTTCCTGTAGTACTAATTCACTATCAGGCATATTTTTCTTTAACTTCTTAGCTTTAGTAGCCAATATATTAAGTCTGGTTCTTCGTGAATTGACATACTTAACAGCGTTAGGATCGAGATATCTCTATCCGTTATCATCCACTTTTACATTAGCGGATGCAAAAAATGCCTTAGACCATCTTGATGGTAAACGTCTAATCTTTCTAAGATTATCACTGTCTAACACTTCCCAAATAGATCTCTTAAGAGCAGCAGCTGTTTCAAAATCCTTCTATTCATCTGACATATCATATGTAATATTAGGAGTATCCGATTTAGCCTCAATCGTATTCATCTGAATTTTAGCTGACTTAATTGTAGTCTCTAGCTGAGTTTTAGTATTATCGTCAATAGGATTCTCTTCAGATGTAAACATTTCATTCAATGCATAGAATGTGGGATCTGTTTCAGCTAATCTAGCTGTAGTATCAATAATATCTTGATAAGAATCAATATCCCACAAATTCTCCATTACCTTATTCCATACAATATTGAATGATTCAGTAGTAGGAATACTAAATATTTCATCTAATACTGGAGCTATTTCTCTAGTAACTACTCCAGTCTGTTCATCTCTAATAAATGTGTATTCATACTTAGGTACAGAATAGAAGAACAGTTTAGCTCTGAATGCAATGTTATCTTTCTTAGATATATCTCCTTGATTCTTATCCCAAGTGTTATCAGGATTATCACCAGTTTCAGTATCTAGTCTATTATCTTCTTCAGTCTGTTGCTTATCTACTTCTCTAATACCTAATTGATTAAGTCTACTTAATATATTCTTCTTGAATATATCTTTATTACTTACCACATCCTCTACTAACGGTATGTATTCCTCAGCAATCCACCCTGCATCTATTCTGTCCTGAATAGTATCAAACATACCATCTATATCTAATGCATGGACATCGTCAATAGTTCTAATATTATACATTGATAGAGCAGTGGAAGTCAATGAATTAGCCACACTATAGAAAGTCTAAGAGTCAAATATATTGGGCATATTATTAACTTGCTCTGCAGTAAGACCAGGTATATAGTATGTTACTCCATACGGATGTTTCCTATAGAATTCTTCAGCTATAGTATCAGCTACTTTATAATCTTTAAACTATCCTTGTTTGATAGATTTAAATAACTGTCTAGGGAAGTTAGGTTTACCAAATAAAGCTCTAATATAGTCTCTTATATTCTTAAAAAATTTGACGATTTTATATCGCAGAGAAGGATTCTTTTCATTAATCATATAACTTCTAAATTCCTCTGCGAGAGCTTCTTCAACCTACTGTTCAGTATAATCTCTAGCCTCACTATGAGTGTTGACGTACTCTTGATATACAGCTCTACGTTGAGCTTCATTTAACAATAGTAAGCTAACATAGTGAAATGCTTCGTGATATTCTACACCTTCTCCAGATTGTAAAGATAAACCTATTTGTGGTATTATTTCTTGAGTAATAGCATTGACTACCATTCTCATAATACCATATGCCTTTTCATTAGAACCAGTAGCAAACATAGCATTAGTCACTATAATATTCTCTGGATCCAATCCAAGCGTATCTACTAACCATTTTCTAGCAGATTCAGCATTAAGTGTATTAGTACCTCTTACTGTAGAGAATACTCCTGCTACTTTATCTTTAGGAGTCTATAATACAATCTTCTTACCTTGTCTATTAGTAATAATACCCCAAGTATGACCAGGAAGCAATTTCTAATTAGAAGGAATAGTAAGACCATATTTATCAAGATTCTCTTGTGTAGCAGGTTCAGCTATCACCGGTTGTTTAGGAGTACCTTGTTTCTTTTCAGGAGTAGCCTTAACTGGAGATTGAGTAGCTATAGTCTGTCCATTAGAAGCAACAGAAGATCTTGTAGCAGTAGAAGCCTTCTTCTATGATTCTACTACTTTCACATCATCCGCATATACAAAAGGAGCTTTAAAAGCATGATCACCTAAGTCAGTCTTTATCTTGCCATGATTGATAAACCAAGCAGCCATAAGAATAGGCTCATTAACTTTTACAAGTTTACCATTCTATTTACTATAACCTAATTCTCTAAGAGAGAAAGTAATGGCATCATTACCGAAACGTATTTGAGTATCATCATTAGATGCTAATTCAGGATGATTAGTTATTACTCTAATCATACCATTTACTACCTACTCAGGAATACGGGACATTAATAAATCTTTATCTGTATTCCAGTGTATATTCTGTGATATCTCATATACGATTCTTTTCTTCTATGAGTCAGTAATACCGTCAAGTTTAGTATAACGAGTAGTATAACCCATTCTAGGATTAGTATAATCTCTTAATGCTCCATTTACAAAGAATCTTTTACCAAGAGCATTTTCATATACATTTAACTACTTTCTTACCAAGAAGTTAAGAGAAACCTTTTCTTTATCTGTTAAACCAGATACAATAGTCTTATCCCCATTATTAGCAAGAATACCAAGTAAGAATTCATCTATTTCATTATGGAAGAATCCATTAACCATAAGTTCGTAAATGAACTCTGCGGTACTCATAGGAATAGGCTTACCGTTTTCATCTCTATTGATAGTACCATCTACATTCTTACTTAACTATATTTCACTATAATTATTTACATTGGGTATTCGATGTAATTCTTCTGCTAACATTATAGGCAAAGTACTATTCTATGACGGAGTATTTTCTACTTTAGGAACATAATACAATTTACCAGCATATCCAGTACCTTGAACAGAAGTATCGTCAGTCTAATCTAGTTTTACAATACTAAAGGGATTTAAACCGAATGGACCAGTACCATATCCTATTTCTACATCTCCAGTAACAATAGCTTCTGTTAATTCGTGACCATCGCTAGGTATCTAAAAGTCATCAACTTCATTCAAATGTCTATAAACAGGATTACCGTTTTCATCTACTACATTATTAAGAGTACCATTGCTGATACGCATATTAGTAGGTTTAACGTGTTTTGCTGCCTCTAGAGGCAATTTACCATCTGTAAAATAGTTCGGTGCGTATTGTTTGATGATCTTAGTTCTAAGGGCAAGCAAATGGCTAATCTGAGCATCTACATCTTCAGGAGTCATACCAAGATTAAGTAGGTCATCTCTCAGACTTTGAGTAATAGCTCTTAAAGAAGTATTGTATACTACGCCATCTTTTTCTATAATCAGATGTATAGCTAAGTTCTTTAATGCAGTATCTCCTCCACTCATATCGTGTGTACTTGAGGTTACCACATAATATGCATCATCTACTGTACTAAGCCATCCTGGAGTAGCCAGGTTAACTGCTAATACAGAGCCAGGTCTACGTTCAGCTACTTTACCATCCTTTGTAATGAATGTAACAGGTTTACCTGCTACTGTAATAGGCATTACTTCATCAGTAGTAGGTAAGTAGAAGAAAGTGTTAGCTATATAAGCTCTCTTTTGTTTACTCTTAGTGATAATAGGATTACGTTCGTCCATATCTGCTGTATCATTAGCATATGTAGCAGGACCAGTAAATCCATCATCATACATTTCATCGAATACATTCTGTACCTAAAGCATCTCTTCCCCTATAGTAATAGAATTATCCGGATTCTATTGCATAGTAGGATCCCATTTTACTTCATCTGTAGCAGGGTCAATATATACCTCAGATGCTTTACCTTCTTCAAGAGTAGGAGGAGCCACTTTATCTTTCTGTACTTCCTGTATTGGAGCAGGAGTAGGTTCGATACTAGGAGAAGGTTCTGGTGTTTGTACTTCAGGTACTTTTGGTTTCTTTTCCTCTATAGTGGGAGGAACATCTCTATCTTCCTTTTCTTCTTCAAATGAAGACTGAGAATCATCGTTTGCTGCCTCTTCAGCAGAATCATTAATAGGATTCTCTGGAGTTACTTCTTCTGCAGCATTCGTAGCTATCTCTATATCTAATTTGGAATTATCATTATTATCCTAATTGTTATTAACAGCTTCCTCCTATACCTTAGTACGCTCTGTATCATCAACATAAGTATCGTCTAATTCATACTCTCTGGCTTCTTCTTCATCGAGTAATTCTTGAGGTAATGTCTCCAATTCAGGATTTGCTTCCTATTCCAATTTATTTACAAGAGTTTCAATCTAAGAAATAGTTTTACTATCCTCATCTTCTTTTTCCTTCATCTCATCTTGAGGTACAACGGGAGGAGTATTTTCTTCCATTGTATCCATAGGAGATTCAGTTTTCTCAGCTGGAGAGGGTTGTTCTAAAGTAGCAGGTTCCTCAGTAGTTACAGTTTGAGTATCTTCATCAACTACAGGTTCTTCTGCAGGAGTACCCTACTCTTCTTCTTTTTCCTGTCTTGCTACCTATTCTTTGCTATCTCTACGTATTAAATCTCTCTGAATAACAGATACAGCTCTACGCTTATAAAGTGATTGTTTATCAGCTAAGTTCTCACTTTCATCCCATTCTTTGTTTACTTTGTCATTGTAGTCTTTGATTACCTACTGTTCAGATCTAGGCTGTCTTCCATTGGCTTCATCTTCATTAGCCGCATTAGTAAGTATAGATTGTCTCTGAGCATCTGTTATATTATCCCAAGTAGGTCTATACAGTCTTGTATCGCCAGTATAAGAACCGACGATATATGCAGCATTGTGTTGAATAAGATCTTGTGTAGCTCCGTCATTAATAAACTTCTCAGTAAGGGCTTGTTCTAATTCCTCTTGATAGGGGAGAGCTATAGCGTTTAATGCTTCTTGTTGCTCCGCTGTTCTTTTATTCTATTTCTTTAAGTTCTTAATATACTTTTGAATTCCAGATATACCGTCTATATTAACATCCAAGTTTAAGTCCTACTTTAGACGTTTCAAATCTTGCTTTCTATTAGATAACTCCGTATCAATAGTATTAAGAACTTTAAAATAAGTATTATTTATAAGATTATTGATAGCACTTTCTCTATATTGAACAAAGTCTATTGCTTCATCTCCTTCTAATTCATCTACATATTGATTATACATTAGCCTAAACATATCATCTAACGTATTATCATTACGTATCTTAGATTCAAGTTCTTCAATAGCCTTAGTAGAATTTTCAGAAGCTTGTGTCTGATCATTCAATCTATCACGTAAATTAATAGCATTCTTGATAATCTGATTATATTGTGTATCACCAAAAGTAGCATTAATTTGATTAGCTATATCATTAAGTTCTTTATTAGAGACATAAGTAGATACAGTATTAGCTAAGGCTATGTCTTCATCAATCATTTCATCAGTTACACCTTCTGGCTTATATTGTTTCAATGATTGTAAAGAGTTACGTATTCTACCAAAGTTATTACCATTCTACTTAGAAGCAGAGATAAATTGATCTATCTTGTTATCTCTCTCAGCATCAGCATAATGATCAGCAGTAAGACCTCTAAGTTTATTGTCTGTTAATACCTGCTTAGTGCCTTCATATACATCCCTAGCTCCATATACTCCTGTCATAAATAAACCAGTAAATCCACCAATCTTCATTTCATTGATAAGATCTTTGTCTGTATTAAGAGTATTGTCTGGATGTATACCGTAATAAGCCAAGTTGGCTTCTAATCCTAGATTAGCCATATTGGCTGCACCACTTAACAAAGAATATCCTTCAGCATTATCGTAATCTCCTTTCTGATATCTACTGGATACTAAATTCTAAACACCTTCTTCAGTACGTTCAGTAAAATAACTTAATCCTAAAGCTTTACCTAATTTGGTAATAGTACTTAAAGCATCCTTAGTAGCTACTTTACCCATAGGGTTCTTAGATATCTTATCAGCTACTCTGGTAAGGGTATTATCAAGTATGGAATTACCTGCCTCAGCTAATCCTCTATTGGATACTGACTAAGCCATTTCAGCAGAAGTAGCCATGTTAGGAGTCTTACCCAGTAATCTACGCATACCATATGCTCTAGATAGCCATTGACCACCATATGAGAATAAAGTAGACTCTACATAATCAGGAATAGATAAGGCTGAGTTAGTCTATTTTAATACTTCTAATCCCTTTTTAGATTCGTCAAGTATTTCGTTATACCTTGGATCGTCAGTCTTTAACTGTTGTGCTACGGATGCTTGAAATATTTCATAATCATCCATATCATCTACAGGATAACCTAATGAAGCTAATCTAGACTTTGTCTGATTAGTAATATTAGAAATATCAATACCTAATTCATTAGCACCATTAAGTACTCTTTCTTGATATGCAGAGAATGCTTCTGAAGATGTTTCACTATCACGCATATAAGAAGCTATGGCATAGTTAACTCCAGCTTCAGTCATAGCATATAACAAAGGTAAAGTACCACCTGAGCTTGCAGAGAGAGCTCCTTTAGCTACTCCATTCAATATAGCACTGGCTCCCATTTGACCAATCATTGCTCCAAATTCTGAGTAACTACTACCTAAGTGAGGCAATGCGTAATACCAACTCATAGGATCGTCGATACTAATTTCGTTTCTCTCGAATTTAGCTTTGAATTCTGGGTCTATCTTAGTAGGATCGAATAATAGATTACCTTTCTTGATAGTGTTAATCTTAGCTTGAATATCTTCTTCTTTAGATTTCTTTCTGGCATTAGCCACCTGCAAAGCTTCATCTAACTAACTTACTTGAGTAGAAAGAGAATTCATATCGTTCTTATTTCTACTATCCCACATAAACTACATCTGTTCAGGACTGAGTTTACCTACATTACCAAATATAGTATTAACTCCCTCAGCAGACAACATGTGTTTAAAGTTATTATTGGGATTTAAGTCAGCAGAGTAATTTGCATTAAGGTAGTCATAAGTTAAATATTTTAAATAATCTTTAACACTACCAAACTTCTCACGATTCTTAAATAGTTCTTGAGGTCTTGTTTCATAAAATATATCCTGCAGATAAGGATTAGTTCTAGCCATTTCCTTAACAGCAGGTTCTAATTGAGCAATCTTTTGGCTCAATTCATTCTAACGAGTATAGGCTGCGGCTAATTGTGAATCAGACCAGTTATACCCGTTAAGCTCTATATTTCTATTTAAGTCTATTAATTCTTGTTTAGAATTTAAATAGTCTTTAGCATTTTCTAATTGAGGAACCCACAATCCTTCAGTAGAAGACAGTTCACTATACTTCTTATCCAAGTTAACCTAATGACCTTGTACATTAGCTTGTCTCCAAGGATCTGCAATAGCATCAGCTATACCAGATTCTTTCAGTGCTTTATTTATAGTACCTGGTATAAGTGTCCAAGGATTAAACCAAGAACTATCATCTTGGTCAGTCTTAGGTCTGCTATAATCTGCTTCTTCTAATTGATTATGAACAGACTCAGCTGCTTCATTAAGCAACTGAGCCTATCTAGCTTCTTGACTATATTCTTGTATTCCAAAGGTATCTAGCTTTGGAGTATCGTAGAGCTCGAAATCTCTCGCTCTTTGTTTAGTATTAAGTATTTTATCCATAATAGATATTAATTCATTCTTTCATACTCTGAAATGAGATTCTGTGTATCAGTAGTTTTACTGCTTAAATGTCTATTATCGTGAGTCCAAGCTGCATCTCTTGTAATTGCCGACTCACCTTCATCTGGTATTAAACCTAAAATTGGAACTCTAATAAATTCTCTTGTTTTATCTGATACGGTTCTAGAAGTACCATCACTAGTAGAACTCTATCTATCTGTTGTAGATGTAGTTGTATTTCCTAATTTAACCTTTCTCATTCCCATTGCAGCTCTTTCTTCAGGAGTGAAATCACTCATTTGCTCAATAGGAATATAAGCGTATTTTCTTTGGTATAAGAAGTTACCATCAGTGGTTACTTTAGGATCGCCTTTGATAATAAAGTCGTGATACTTATTACCCATTTGCCAATTGTGTTTAAATTTATCACGAGCTACCATGCCTTTGACTGTAGTATCACTTAAGTTCTTAGCATTTCTACCACCGGGATTAATAACATTTGAACGAGTAGTTCCCATTAATCCGTAAGCAAAGTCTTCAGCAAGAATAAAGTTACGAGTATCGTTAGCTTCATATCCACCATAAGCTTTAGTACCATTAGTACCCTATTTAGCATATACGTCACTTACTTCAGGACTAAGTGGACTGGACATAACATCTAACAGATAGTTCTCTGCAGCAACAAGACTCTTATGATTTCTTGCTATTTGGTTAAAGCTATTACGCATTCTAGCCTGCATTACAGCAGGGTCAGTATTAGCAGCATAAATAGCCTAATCTTCAGGGGATAATGCATCTACACCTTTCTACATTACTACAGATACTTTATCAGGAGTAAGACCACTAAAGTTATCCATTAATGTCTTACGAGCATCTCTATGTAATATAGTAGTAAGATTGTTCATTGCTTGAGCACGTCTATTAGCAGCAGCTTTCATCTGTAACTTAGCACTTTCCATCCACCAAGGATCACGTTCAGCCTAATCATATGCAAACTCTCTACCAGCTGTGATTAGAGTGTTATTAAGTTGATACTCAGCATCTTCTTTACTAAGACCTTGTCTTTGTAATATTTCAAGATGCTTACGGTATTCAGGAGTATTCTGTATACTTGATAGATTCTTTTGAATTTCATAATCTGTTCTATCTGTAGATACTCCAGAGTGTATCCAACCATTTGACACTCCAATAAAGCTAGCCTTCAGGTTATCAACATATGGTTTAACTAAGTCTACTTCTGATTTATAGGCTAAAGGAGATATATCGTTGAATATATCATCCTGTGCTGTATCATAATTAGTAAAGTCTACATCATGCCATAAAGGGTTATATTTACCAGATAACATTAATTGTTGATTTGCTTTCTATCTAGCAAGCATACCCTCTTTACTCTACTTAAGTCTACTTAAATAACCGTAATCTATATTATTAATTCTCTATTGTAGTCTAGACCTAAAGTTAGCATCCTTCATAGCATCTGGATTAGTAGATGCCTCTTGAATCAAATCAGAGAACTTACCTATAGAGTTCTTATAGTAGTTTTCTGTATCTACTGCAGAAGGAGATTGAAACTCTCCAAATGTAGTAATTGTATTCGTTAAATCTTTTGCAGCCTAATCTACAGCTTCTTTCTGTGCTGCACCTATCCTATATAATTCACCAAAATTAATAGGAACGTATGTGTTTAATATAGGAGCTTCTGCAGCTCTATCATATCTATTTGCCTACATAATTTATCCTATTATCTTAAGTACTTACTCCAATTCTTAATAGCATCTGATGTAAATCCTGCCTGTAAGAATGGTTTATATAATTCAAGCATAGCCTTATCTCTCTTACTTTGATTACGCATAAGAGATTTGTTCTGTGCAAATTGACTCAACTGACTTAATCCAGCTCTACGAATATTACGAGCAGAGGCTCTATTCTGTGCATTGAGATCTGAAGCAAGATTTGTAGCATTAACCCATTGCTTACCGAGATCATTCATAGCATTTGCATACTCACCTTTATACTGATTATTAACATTACTTTCAGTAGCTCTGGCTGCAGCTTTAGCTTTATTTGCTTGGATAGCATTCTGTAATCTAAATGCCATATTATGTCCAGTATTAGTCATTTGTTGACTTGCACTATAATTAGCTACATCTCTATTTTGCTCTATATCTCTAAGTAAAGGATTAATATTATATCTACGTCTACCCATAGTATTAGTAATAGCCGTAGCATACGGATTATAGTTTGCTGGTACAGCTTCTGGGTCGCTAGTAAACAGATTAGACATTATAGGGGCTAATGATGCAATACCTGACGCTAATTCGCCAAGACTAGAAGTAGAACGGTTAGGTTTAGCAGCATCTTCCCATTCCTATCTACGAGCAATGTCCGCCTCTACTTCAGAAGGAGTCATTAGAAAGTTATCAAGTATTCCGTTGCCTTTTATTTGAGGTTTAGCAACTATCTTTGATGGTGCCCAATTTTCATACAGGTTTTCTACATAATCTTCTGGTAATTGTACTGTTGGTCCATTAATGCTAGTAGACCTCTTAGTTACTGTGGGTTTAGTTATAGTAGGTGCCGTAGTATTTACTGGAGCAGTCACTCTTGTTTCTGGAGCGGGAGTAGATTTAGTATATGGTTCTGCATAGTATACATTATCTAATACTCCTGGGGTTCTAGTAACTATGTAGTCCCCATTGCCAAAATTCACTATTTCTCCTGTGTTAAATTTTCTATTTTTGTACTAACCAGTTAAATAACTCGGGTTAAATGTTAATTTTCCTCTTGTAGTACCACCACTGTCAAAGCTATCTACGCTCTTACTTTTAGCTTTAATACCTTTTTTAGATTTTAAACTTTCTTGCATATTAAACAATTTGTCATGCAGAATCTAATTGTTCATATTATTCAACATTTCTGCATTCTATGCATATATATCTTTTCCTTTACTTTTCTTCTTTGCCATCATTTTATCACCTAATTCTGCAAAGGTTTTATTTGTACCAGGTACTTTAAGAGTATTACTTAATATTCTACTGCCCTCTGGTAAATTAATTAAATTACTATCTGTGGGTTGCCCCTATTCAGGTACTTTGCTTACTTGACCATCTGGTGTAGCTATTAATTCTCCATCATCTACATACGCTAATGATGAAGGAATAGAACCGCCATATTCAAAAGTATCTGTATTAAATTCAGTATTATCTTCATTGAATTCATTCAATAATCTTTCTGTAGCAGCAACACCTTCTCTATTTTGAAATGCATTTAGTCTAACAGCAGCTCTACGTTTTCTTAGTTTTCTATTCTTAAAAGCTCCTATTAAACCAGTACCTAAAGTACCTTCATCATAATCGGTAAAGGAAGTCATAGAAGCTTCCTTACCTTTCTTACCAATTAATCCTGTTACTGCACCAGCTGCACCACCTATAACACCACCAATTGGCCCACCAATTGACATACCTAATTGAGCACCACTAGCTAATCCCTCACCTATACCAGCTATAGACTACATAGCTGCTTCTCCACCAGTAGTTGCAGTAGATGTCTAAAATGGACTAGATAAAGTATTAATAGCTCCTGGTATAGCCTAAGCTATGGCACCTACACTTCCCATTACATTCCCTAATCCATTTCCCTTAGTAGGAATTGACTATGCTAAGTGAGAAGGATCATTAGGAGCTATACCTCTTGTGATACTAGACTGTAATTCTGCATTATTTGAAAGTCCATATATTGCAGCAGGTACTTTAATCTTTCTTTTCTTTTTCATATTAAATTCTAGAATATCTATAAGTAGTTGTTATCTAAGGCATCTAAAAAGTATAGTCCTTATCTGATCTAAATGAATAATCACATATCATATATTTACCTCTCATTCTAGCTGGGAATGACATACTTGTATCTTCTTCAAAAGTATCCTATCTAGGAACAGGTAATCTATAAGTATCTTCACGATAGTCAAAGTTTAAATCATCTCCACTTCTAGTGGCAGTCTGATGTTTAGTAGTAAACTTTACTCCACTTAATACATTCTATCTGAGTGTTTCATTATTAGGAGCTATGAATTCTCCTTGTAATGCTATATTGTCAAATACCTTAGTATACTAAGCATCTTTATTTACTACTGTCTATACTTTGATATCTTTATCTGTATCACCAAATCCATCAATATCTAAGGAGTTAATAATATAGAAGTCATTATCTTTTATTGTAACAACCTTATCTTTGAACGGTAACGTAAAATCTGGTTCAAATGTATATAAAGATGTAAATACATTTAATCGTTCATTATATATTAAAGACTTATTATACAATCTGAACCATACTTCATCATATGTCTTATCATACAATGAGTTAGCTCCTTTAGTTTTCTATTCAAACATATTGTTCATATAAGTTTGTACATTACAGTCCTTAGATATAATGCTTATTCCACCACCTGAATATCTACAGATCTCATTCTTATTAGAATCATACCAATAAATACCTTTATCAGAGTTAGTTATACTTCTATCGTTGACTACTTCAGTACCATTTAGAGTACTAATATAATCGTATCTATCAAGTACACCACCAGTACCTAATACCAATTGACCAATATTATTATCCTATATCAATGAGCGTTCATTAACAGATAATATACCAAATGCATTATTCTACCAGAAATACAACCTATTAGCTATACCACGTATATTAGTTATCTATCCGTACTGATAATCTACATCTATATAGTCAGCTGGTTTAAATACAGACCAGTTATCTACATTTTCATTAGTAGTCTTAGCCTATGATACATATACTCTATTAGATGATGTTACATTAGATTCACTATACAGTCCTTCAGCACTAAACATCTTACCATCTGGATTAGATGAATAGGCATCATTGTATAAATAGAATGGTTTACTTTGACTATGGTATGTACCCATCTATACAGGTTCTATCTACATATATGCATCTACAGTATTCATTGCAGAACTATAAGTTCTATTTGTCATTTCACCCATAGAAAGCTTTAGATTAATAGTACTCTCTAATGGAATATATGCTCCAAAGTAGCGCTTCCTTTCTGCCCATGAATCATCTCCTGTAGAAGCATTTCTTTGAAATATCATCTGTGCAGGGTAGTCAAGTATACCAATGTAAGTATCTCCACCGAATGCATATACAGTGGAATGTGCTTTATCACCATATGCTCCTATTGGTATATACGTAGAACTAGTTCTTGCAGAGTAAGTATTACCATTATAAGGTATTACTGGTCTTTTAGCATTTACTACAGTTAATGCACAATAATCAGTAAGCTATTGATCACGATAGAAGGATATCGGTTCAATAGAACCTATATCATCATCAGATATCTACAGTATAAGACAAGGCCCAGCTGGTCCATACGTAATAACATCTGTATCATTATTTCCATATACAAATTCACTGGCAGTCCAATTAGAATAAGATATATTACCTATATTAGCTTTATATGCCTTTACTCCACCAGTTTGTACTGCATTATATGGTATAATAGCAGGATATTTAGCATCTGTTATTGATTGTTCTTTACCCAAGAACTTTGAGTTAGCTCTCCAATAAAATTTCTATATGTAGGCACAACATTTATCATTTTGTCCTATATAAAACTCTTGAGTAGCAGAATCGGCAGAACTATCATTCGTTGTTGTTACGTAGGTATCTTTTCTACCATTTGTAGTATCTATAGTAGTATTGTTAGCTAAGTCATAAGCCGTATTATTCATACCAACCCAATTCCATTTATTGGTATAAGAACCATTTAGTCCGCTAGTACTGAAGTCTGATAATAGAATCTATTCCTATCTAAGATATATATTATCCTTAAACATAGATTCCATTTTTTCCCCATTAAAACATACTTCGGGAGATATAAATCTCCAATAATTATCAGTAATATAATCTGCATCTATCACTGATGATTTTTTTGTAGCTCCAGAATTTCTTCTACCAATAAGCATATCTCTACGCTTAGTATGTAAAAATGGCATAGGTCTATACTCATTAGTATCTTTACCAGACTCTCCTCTACCAATTTCTCCAGTATCGTAAGTTTCGATAATTTGATAATTATATATAGGAGTAACAACACCTTGAGTTACAATAGTTCTATCTTCTTCTGTTCTATCACATCTTACTATTTCATAAGACACTGCATCAATAGGGAAGTTCTTTACTGTGAACTTAATACCCATTGGTTTAGAATACCAGTTATCACCATATTGAGTTGTAATAGGAGCAGTATTATAGTTAGGCATTCTAATATCACCAATCCAAAGTACAGGAGACGGAATGGCTTTACTATTATAGAATACTATACCAAAACGGTATACTTCATCTCGTTGATAACTCCTAAACAACGAAGCTATAATAGGATCAGCGTAGTTCTTCTGTCTACTTGCTGAATATATACTCTTTGATGTTATCTAACTACCATTGAGTTCATATATAGGCATTGTATTAATATACTCACTAAATGCATCAAGACCTACATTATTTGCTAAACCTGAACCCTATAGCGGAGAGTATGTTTCAGTTAATTCAGTACTGATGAAACTATAAGATATATTGAGACCATTGCCACCAAGCTTATTATCTGCTCCATATACATATTCTGTAGGTGTACCAAACGTTGATCTAGCAGCATTATATGGATTAATACAATCATGTTGCTTAGGTATGTTACGCATTGCTTCATAGTCAGTAATGGAGAAATATTCGTAATCATCCGGATTGGCGGTTTCAAGCCTAACATAATTATTAGAGTTAGCTCTATATGCTCTTGCATCATACTCTACTAATTGTCCATTGTCTTCTATCATAGGAACCCAAGAAGTTTCTGTGATATTAGATGCGAACAATCTATTCTACATAGAAGTTAAACTGTTGCATATAAACGCATAACTAGTAAAGGCATTAAACTCTTCCTATGACATAGTACTTAATACATTACTACCAGTATCAGTATAACTAATGTGGTCTAATGTAGTATCTATCTCAATATCATCTATTATAGAATAAATAGGAGTAGCATTATTATCTTCATAAAAGATACGTATAATAGTACATCTATCAAAGTCTTTCGTACTAAGATCTGCTCTAATGGTACATCCTTTACCAGTATAAGATCCTTTCTGAGAACCTTTATGATTGATAAGTGAAGCACTAATAGATGAAGAATCTAAATGTACCATATTACTCAAACTGGACATAGAAGTCTGTTGAGAATGCTTATTGTACAATCTATAACAGTATTGAACCATACCAGCTTGAAAATTACCAGATACTATTTCCTTTATTTCAAATGGTGGTAATACTGCATTAGGAATGATATCAATACTGTTAGGATTAAGTATATTGCCATCTGCATCTACCAACGGATTATCAACCCCAGGATACTTAATATACTTATCACTCATTATATTGATTACTTTGATAGAAGATTGACCATCAGTAAAGTAAGCTTTAATGTTTGATACTGTTTCATAGTTAAGTACTATACTTAACTGATTAGAGTCAGCGTCTTCACATAAATGTAACTTACCTTGTAATACTACTGTACTAACTAAGTTAGGAGAATTAAAATTCTCTATACGGTATACTTTGTTATAACCATCTATTAGTTTAGTAATTACGACAGCAATATCATTTACAGTAGCCGTACCTATAATCTCTTCAGTACCTTTAATACCAAAGTTATATTTCTTAGCTCCCTCTACACTCTATAGTACACCTGCAGTTCCTCTATCATCAGTAACGATACGAACATCCTACGCATATCTATACTTATTGTTTGGCAATAAGTTGACATCCGTATCAGTATCCATACCCGCAGTAAAGGTGTTTATTTGAAATGCATTTGATATCATAACTAACTATTTTTATATTTCCACTTAAAACCGAATGCAGATATCTATTTTCCTCTGCAAACGTCACGAATACCTTCTCTCGCACGATTAATTGCTCTTGCAGCGCTACTTATACTTTCGTACTCTGCTATAAATTCTCCATCTAAATTCATCTATATTACTGGTACAAATCTATTTTTCTTTAAGCGATTAGGCTATTTTAAAGGTCTAGCTTCTTTATATTCGTGTGAATTTACAAGCGGTTTTGGTTTACCTGTACGAATTTGTGAAATTCTTTTCTTAAACTCTTCTGTATGTCTGCAACCAATATTAGTATAAGCTTTCGGAGCATTATTGTACTCAGGCTTTAAATCTAGATATTTTTGTTCTATAACTGTTAAAGTATCTACTATTGGTTCACAGTGTTCGAGTATAGCAAATTCAAAAGCCTTCTATCCATATTTGTTAAATGCTGCTTGCAAATGTTTATTTGCATGCCTTTGTTTTTTTAAATGACAAATATGTGTTTGTAATCTTCTTCGCAGATTAGTTGAACTACCCACATAACATTTTTGATTCAATATATTTCGAATCATATACACCCCTGTTCCTGTTACATTTGCGTTAATGTACTCTGAACTAAAGGGATGAAACTATATCGTTTGAGCTGTATTACTAATCATAATTATCTATTCTAATTGTATATATTCTGTTCATCTCCTGTAGTAGAGAAGAATGTATCGTGATCGTCAAACTCTGTATACAGTTTATTCCAAGTATTCTTTATACTTTCTATTTCATCTGTACCAGGCATCATAGCTTCAGCATATGCCTATTTACGATAAAAGTTATAAGAGTTACGAATATCATAGTAGTCTCCTTGACTAATCTGACCTTTTAATTTTTTAGGGTACATTAGTTTCATAGTCACGTACCAGAATATAGCTTCTTTGTATGATTCGATATCTGGTATCATTGGCATTGCTTCTTCATCAGTAAATATTGCATAGTATGATACTTTAACAAATCCTTCAGGTATATTAGTCATTATATAACCAGGTTTAGTCATATACTGTAGTTCATTACTAAACATAGTGCTATCTCTATGACCTATAGATCCATTAACATATTTACCATTAACTGTACCTACTGTCCATTGATTAAGTAAGATACTAAGGGTTTGACGTAAACTGGTATCTTCATTTAATTTCTGTAGGGCCTCAGTATCACTTGTAAGATTGAACATATTCTTTACTAATGGAAATAATTCAGTATCGTGTATCAACATACAAGGCTTACCACATCCTCTGTCATGAAATATCCCAAAGCTTGAAGTAGTCTTACGCATAGGCAACCAACCACCATCATTCTAGAATGAGAAAGCTACTTGACCCAATTTGTATAAATCACAAGGTAAAGCTGCTTGATGATTTATAATAGGTAGAATAACTACTTTATGATCGTACTATTGAATGGCTCCTATCTTAAGTATAGCTTCGAGTATCCATTCTCTGATATCTGTAATTCTTATTTGGTCTTCTTTAAGATCTAAGTCCGCTATTACTTTAGCTATAACAGATTTAGAACTTATCATTCTGTTTACTATCATAATTCTGGATAATCTTTTAATTTCTTAAATATAAGTTGAGCCAAATCTCTTTTGTTCTATCTACAAGCTACAAACTAATAAGCTCCTTTATTAATCAATAGACAATCTTTCTTTTGCCAGTAGAATCTGTACTTAAAGTAATTGGAGTGCTCATTAAGTAAGTATACAGGTTTACCTGTTTCTCTAGTAGCTTTCCAATCCCATCTTAAACTTTTACCTGTAAATTCTTTAGGCATATGCTTAATTATAGACAACTTACCAAGTCTACAAGGTAGCTTGAACTCTTTACAATTAAGCATGATTTCATCTCTAATAAATTTAAAGTAATCTGTAACTATAGCTTTAAAGGTCTTTAAATCTACATCATACTAAGTATTAGGCTCAATGTATTCCTTATAACTTATATAGTAATCAGCAATGGTATAACACTTTCTGTCATACGTTAATCGTTCTCTCATTTCTTACTATATATATTTTGTGTATCATCTTTAGAGTCATTAGTTACATCACTAGGTTGAGTTACTAATACTCTTAATTCTTTCTCTAATATCATTTGTACTATAGTTGGAACCATAGCAGCAGGAACAGGGTATTCATCATCAGGGTTATAACAAGGTATATCTTTAACTGGATCCTCTAATATGCAATCGATACTTATGTATTCTAACTAATTAGAATCACCTTCTACATATATTTTATTACCTTTAACCCATGCAATATAATCCTTACAAGTAGCCTTTCTGTATCTCTATAGTTTAGCTTTAGTATAACTGCCTAACTATATAATATTGCCATACATATCTCTTACTGCTACTACTCCTGGTCTGTATCTAAAGCTGATTAATACCGGTAGTTCTCTATCTCCTACATATACATGTTTACCAGGATAAGTCTATACTACATCAAGATGAATAGGTTCAATTGTAGAGACATACGCTTCATCTACATCGTAACCTTTATCTATTGCCTACTTTATAAGCATTGCTCTATAATACTTTATCCAGAGTTCTATCTAATGTCTGCTTAGATGTTCTGACTCTGTAATATTATTATTACGAGCAATCTATAATATATTATCTATTATATTATTAAGTGACATATAAAATTCTATTAACGTTAATATACTTAGAACGCATTTTAAAGCGATTAGAGGCATTTTATGTGTACGGCTATACAATCCCTTATCGCAACTAATAGCGTTTCCTGTACAAGCTTAAAACAAAAAAAGGTTGACCTTATTGATCAACCTCTTTCATTACATTCTACATATTCTGTGGTAACATCTATTTCATAGGTGGTGGAACCATAGAACTTGCTTGTTTAATTATATTCTTTAATTCGTTTATTTCATCTTGTAGTTCCTTTATCCTAGGGTCCTCTGTATTAATGGGTTCCTTTGGTATATCTAGTTTCTCAAGTAAAGCCTAGCACTTACTCATTTCTTCATCACACTTAGCTATTGATTCTTTCCTAGCTTTATAAGTGTTATACTAATTCCTTATTATACCTACAATCTCCTGTTTATCTGTAGATATAGTTAAACCTAGATTATTGTCTGTTATCACGGTCCTATTCTCAGGTATAGAGAATTTTTTCTATTCCCCATTACATTGTATAGTAACATCTATTAGTTTCTTCCTGGGTTGATTAGGTAACTAGAACTAACCAGGTTGTAATGGTTCATCGTATGCATTCGATACTGATATAACAGTACCTACATTGTATTCCGTTGTTTTTTTGAATGTTCCGACAACTTCTATAATATAGACGTTATCCCCTTGATTTAATTGATCGAATGTCATAATATTAGTTATTAAAGGGCTACTAAAAAGTAGCCCTTGTTATTATTAAGCAGATGGAGTAGCAGTTGCTTTATAACCACCGCTTACCAAAAATACTTGATTTGTATACTTATTATAATGGAGTAAATATATACCAGTACCTGCAAGATTTTCAACTCTAACCGGTTCATTGTTATAAGTTACTAAAGGTCTAGTATCACCATTAGTGCCAATTAGTATTGGTAATGTAGCACTAGTACCTGTAGGTATTGCAGTTCTTAAGTCTATATAAAATCCACCAACATAATCTCTATTTCTAAATGCATGATTAGGAAGTTCTAATGTTACAGCTTCAGTTCCAACTGTAACATTAGTTACTGGTAAAGTATTGTAATTTATTCTTCCTAATGAAGGAAATAGAAAGGGTAATCCTGTAAAAAAGTTAGGCCACATACTTACCTCCTTTCTTACTGGAATTAACCCCAGTAATTATTGCATCCACAACCGTATCCACTACGACCATATGCTACATCACCAGCGTATGCACCATAGGCAGCAGCACGATAAATATCTGTGTTAATGGCTGTTAACTGAGGATAAGGTACGCTTACTGTATTAGGTAATTTGCATTTGATACCATCAACATCTGATTGCAAATCATTCAGTCTAGTTACAATAGGAGCAGTAGCCTGATTAATCATAGAACCTACAGCAGCTGTTTGATGTTCGTTACTCAACTGAGAAATCAAAGTAGAGTTCTTTTCACGTAAAGCGTCAATCTTATCTAACAGAGCTTGGTTCTGTATAGCATCAAGCTTAGCGATTATAGACTGAGTATTAGCTGTATTGCTATCACGGAGAGACAGGGTATTACTGTTCATAGTGTTAACCAAGTTATTAGTTTGGTTACATACAGACAACTGATTTTCATAACCCATCTTAGTGATGTTGTTGTTTACAGCGTCAATAGAACGCTGAGTTGTGCAGCAGCAGTTAGCTAACTGAGAAGCAAGATTTGCATTACCAGAAGTAATAGCATTAATCACTTCACAACTTGACAGCTTAGTATCACAAGAGATCTGACTTACACCAGCATTGATTTGATTCAAAGCGGACTGAACTGCATTGATGTCACAGTTCAAAGTAGTTGACAGATTGCTTATTGCATCTTTATTACCATTGATAGCCTACATGAGCAAATTAGTATTAGCATCAGTATTTAGTTCAGAAGCTAATGCACCAGCGTTACGGCCACCGAAACCGTTACCACCCCAGCAGAACCAGATCAGAATGATCCAGATCCACCACCAACCGCCGTTTCCACCGAAACCGCCGTTGTTGTTCATCATAGCCATCAAAGCTGCAGGATCCATACCTTTATTAGCATTTTGCATTAAAGCAGCGAGACCAGCGTCGATACCGCGATCTTGCACGATAATTCTATCTTCTAACATAATTGATTTAGTTTATAAAAATTGATTTTAATTAATATCTGACATAGCGAGTGGCTCTACGAGAGTACTCATAAGGATCATATTCGTGTTCTACTCTTTCGTAGTCTCTCTTTTCATAATCATCCTTATCATACATGCTACGTCTTCCGAACATACCCATTCGTCTACCACCTCTACGATAATGTCCAAAGTCTTCTTCTTCATCTTCATACTTGGACATTTTCTCTTCGTAACATTCCATTTCAGCTTCTCTGATATGATCGCACATTACGTAAATATAATAATACCACATCTTACCTTCGTCAATATCTTTGTCATTAAGCCAAGCTTTTGCAAATTCAACGTAGTGTTTAGTATTATTAGAACCAGTAATGTTCATAATAACTCTATAGTAATCAGAGTAAACCATATTTAATGCTACAAACCAATCATAACGATTGAATTTGCTTCCTAGAGCAATTCCGTATTGACTGGCCAATGTGGTAGTCTCTTCTAAAGACCAATGTGGTCCACGAGTACCGTCCTCATTTTCCATCTTCATTACAGCTTTACGAGCATATTCCTCATTGAAGTGAGGTCCATGTTCTTTCTCGTAAGCCTTCACACGAAATATTCTATGCATATTATTATTGATTAATATTGTTTTGAATATGTTATTTGTCGGGAATTTCTATTACCCGTGTATCCGTTACTTTGATCAACGGATTGCTATTTACTATCTGGTAATTTTTGATATATATTTTTTTAAAGTCAAAGTGAAAGAATCTAACTAGCCAATTCTTATAAGTATTCTTATATTCTTTATTTTCTGTTACGAATATTGTCTACTAGTTTTTTATATCTATTTTGGCTGTTAGGATTGAATCCTTTCTACTAACTATGATAGTTGTTAAGTCATTGAGTTTTAACTCTTTATCGAAGTCTATTAACTTCTCTTTAATTACTGTTTTCACAGAATCCTTAATCTCAGTATTGATTACACTTACATTGGTTAGATTCTTATCTTTGACTTTATTATCTTTCTTTACTTGATTTATCTATTGTATCAAGCTATCCTTACTATTATTTAGTTCATTTATAGTAAGTTGTAATACTCTATTGTGTGCTTCTTTATTAGATGCTATCTCTTCATAAGCTCTAATATTGTTAGTTATTCTGTTAATCTCTGCATTCTTTTTATTTAACTAATGGTTCTAAAACAAAACAGTCGCAATAAGTAAACTAACTAAACCTACTGCGACTATTCTGATATTGTTACTGAACCAATTAATTATCTTTATTACTATTGGTATCATCTGAAAGTTCTCCATCTAATTCGACATCTAATATCTATTCCCCTTTCTTCTTTGCTATCTTCTTAAGTATATTCCACACTTTCCATCTAGGATGTAGTTTACCTAAGTTCTCAAGTAAGGAGAAGAATTCTACTAAAGCTATAGCACCGGCTATAAACTCAATAGCGTGTAAATCTATAGAAGTTACTATAAACTTCTCAATAGTAAACGCACCACATATAGCAACTATTGCATCCCTTAGCTTATAGAATATTTTTGAAGTTAATCTCCTTGAACGTGCTAATATTTCATCGTCTTTATATTTCTTATTTACTTTGCACTCATATAAAGTATTAACTATGATAATGCCAGCTAGAGCTGTAATAGGAACATATACTGGTGAGTATAGAGATATTAATCCACCTAATGCAGCAGATGCTAATTTCTCTGTACTACTAAACATGTTTTTAAATATAGGCATTGTATGCTCTCCTAACTGATAATAATTCATAGATAGTAAATGATATAAAGTGTAAATCAAAAAAGTCCCAGCTGATTCATAAGGGGTTTAAAATCGGCAGGGACTCTGAAAATTGTTCGAGATTATAATTAATAAACGTTTACATTGTAAATAAGTTGCTATTACTTGATTAAACTTAGTCAAGACTAATAGCGGTTCTTACGAGCTTCTAGCATATTCAATCAACTAATGATACTTAATTATCTTCTTTAGTAGATTGATGCCGTTACAATGTTTCATCCAACCAATATGACTACAGACTTGCTGCCTATATTCACTATAAGTCATATGCTTAAGTTTATTCATGGCAGCAACTTTCTTACACATTTTGTGTTTAATATTCTTTCTAATCAAAGTATAATCGTGATAGATTTTATATCCTACAAAGGATATACTTCTGTCTTCTACTCTGAATATCTAATAATTACTTTTAATTTCTAATTTAAGTGTGCCTAACTGCTCTCTTATTTCATCAAGTAATTGTCTTAAGTATTCTTTATCACTATGAAGTATTACCATATCATCTGCATATCTAAAGTAATACTTAACAGCTTTGTCCTCTTTAAGCCAATGATCAAAATACGACAAATAAAGATTAGCAAAGAACTAAGAAAGATAATTACCAATAGGAACTCCTTCTACAGAGTCTATAATGCTATCTAATAATGCAAGTAGCTTATTGTCTTTAATCTTCTTTCTAACTATCTACTTTAATATTTCATGGTCTATACTTAGATAAAACTTTCTTACATCTAACTTGAGACAATATACTGTATTCTATTTATCTTTCAATGCGCTTTGTACATCATATAATGCTTTATGAATTCCTCTCTTCTTAATACAGCTATAAGTATTAGTAATAAATACAGAACGCCAAATTGGTTCTAATATATTCATAATAGCATGATGAACAATTCTATCAGGATAGTAAGGTAATTTGAATATAAGTCTTTCTTTAGGTTCTCTAATTATAAATGTATCATACTTAGAGGTAGTATAAGTTTGATTTATCAGTGTACTTTGTAATCTAACTAATAAACTATCTTTATACTTGTCAAACTCCTTAATATCGTTTCTATTACTCTTATTCTTTCTAGCTTTCTTATCAGCTAAATATAGATTGTCTATTGAAATAATCTTTTCAAATAAATTATTATATCTTTTCATCTGAAGCACCTAAGTGAGTCTTCACCGAAGTTACCAACACACTCGTTTAGGTTAGTTATCTTTTGCCAAGAGGCAAGGTCTCGTTCCTCAAATAATCTGAAAATCACTGATAGTTCTCTGATAATCGTGCTTCATTGTACTGACATTAGCATTCGCATTACTAAGGTCATTGTTAGAATTCAGATTGAATAAACCTGCATTGGAACTATTACTCGTGTTAGCTCCTATCTAACTTACTTGTTCAATCCAGAACGACAACCTGTTTGTTAATAATTAAGGGATATATACCAGACGAGTACCGACATAAGCAGTCGCCGCAAGACCAAGGTCATGGTTAGAACCCAGAGTGAAAAAACCCGCAAAGGAACCATTACCCGCGTGAGAGCCCAACAGTAAAGTTCTGTCAGACGCTGTAGCATTCGTCCAATAATGATCGCAGAAATAAGTAGTAGAACCAGCTCCATCTTCCTAACAGAATAAGTCAGCAGCCGCATTATTTGTAATGCGTTTAACCCATTGATTGCTGGTAGTGAGAGTAGTTAAACCACTATCTTCATATAACGATTTATCTATGCCAAAATTCTCTTTGTTGTTGGTGACGTATATCTTATTGTCTGTTCCTGTTACAACAATATCACAACAGTTCTTCCATATATGACCAAATGGATTCTCAATACCTCTGTATCTATTAGCGTATTGACTGGCTTGTGTTTCAGCACCTTCTGCATCTGTATTAACATATGAATACTGTACTTGACCAGAACTATTACCTAATGAATTAGTAGTACCTGTAGGTACAAAAGCCCATCTATCAGCACCGTTTTCTTTCTTAGTTCCATTAGTAATACCATTACCAAGTCCACCTTGATGATAACCTTCTTCAGTTAATGCAGTATTAACTGCTTTCTAACTATTAAGAGTAGCATATTCTACTACATAACACCAAGTAATAAACTTATGTATCTCATAAGTATAAATAGCATAACTGTTACTTCTACCATTACGAGCTTGTGTCAAGAAAGTAGCTCTATTAGTATTTACAGTAGGTACTTGATTTCTAATTGAGTACAAAGTACTGCCATCTCTATAAGCTTCATATGCAGAACAATATTTCTTACTAAACTTAGTATATCCTTCTAATGGATATAAAGACATTCTGATTTCCCAATCATAGTCTCCGTGTACTACTACAGTATAGTATGCATCAGGTAATTCAACCATATCATTACCATCTTCAATGCCATTAGTTACTTCAGAACCATCTTCATAATGATCCCAATCTGTAGCATTAAAGTATTTAATAGTACCATCAGAAGTAAGTCTACAGCCTTTGAATAATGATTGTACTGGTAGGTCTTTATGCATTTGCATATTACCAGTTCTTACTCCATCAGGACTACTACCTGTAAAACGTACTCCATACCATAAGTCACCTGCAGCATATATCTAAGAACCATTCAACCACATCTCTTGAACAGTCTTACCGTTTGCAGCAACCTCTTGGAATGTAGTACCATTAATAGCAATCTCTCCCATATTAAGCAGCAGTTGAAAGTTTAATATACAATACTCCAGTTACTTGGCTATCAGCTTCTGGTATAGCATCTACTATCTGAATACTGTTAACTGAAGTAGAAGTTACTTTATTATTAGTTGCATTACTAATAGCTGTATCAGTCTGTGACTTAGTGTATACGTCTGCACTGTTAGCTTTAGCATTAAGCTTAGTATCTACTTCTGACTTAGTATAAGTAGTAGACTTATCAGCCTTTGTATCTAATGAAGCATTCACAGTAGCTGTATCAGCTTTAGTACCAATAAGATTAGTAATAGTAGTTGCGAAGTTAGGATCATCACCCAATGCAGCAGCTATTTCATCTAAGGTATCAAGAGTTTCAGGAGCAGATGCAACTAACTTAGCGCATTCAGCTTTAGCTATCTCAGTAGCTTTGGAATCAGCTTGAGACTTAGTATATGCATCAGTAATACCATAACCAGCTAACGTAGTAGCCTTATCTGCTTTACTACTGTCTAACTCATTAATAGACTCTCTTACTTCCTGTATATCAGTAGAATGAGTATTATCTACATCGTTGATAGCATTCTCAAGTTGCTATTCCTTAGATTTAGCTCTACTAATTTCAGATGCTAAACTAGCATCAAGTTCATCTATACGTTCAGACTGGTCTGTATTCTCTTTGTAGTTAGTGGGTATCCACTGCTTACCATCAAAGCTTTTAATTACATTACCTGTAGTATCTGATGATAAGTCAATCCAGTATGAAACTTCTTTAGGATTTGGAGCATACTTAGATGCTACAAAATTAGGATTTTCTTGTCTTGTCATAGTTAATTAATTCAATTGTATTATCTTCTGTTTCTTCCTGTTTCTCGATAGTGTTTGTATTAGCAGGCAACTCCCATTCACCTAATACCACAGCACCTTCATCTGTATACTAACTAATACGTATGTGCTTACCTGCAAAGATACTAAAGTCAACCTAATTGTTATCCTTTACAGTAAGTATTATAGGATCATCTGTAAGAGTATTAATGATAAGCTATCCAGTAATATTAGCAGGCTCTATAAATGAATCTCCCTTCTCTATATGATACAAAGAAGGGAATACAAAGTATGCCTATGGATTTATAAATATAGGTTGATACAAGATTGTTTTCATAACTCTAAAACTTGTTTACGCAATCTCCCTTCTCTATATGATACATGAACCCATGAGAAGTCAGATTCATTTATTAATTGGTCGAATTCTAAATTATCCTTTATATAGTTGAATAGTTTCTCATTCTCTTCCTTATTGCCTGCAGTAATATCCGCAGCTTCTCCTAACATATGTTGACTTGACTTAGCACCACCTATCGCTTTATTTAAAGCCTCACAACGATATCCAGAGTTAACTATGATAGGTTTACCATACCACTCTCTTAAAGGGTCTAAAACAGCCTCTATTAGCTTTGTAAGGTTATCTGTTATAGTCTAATCTGGGGTATTATCTATACCTTTAACTGTTGCAGTATTAGACTTTGTCATTTCCTTAATACTAAAGTATTTCATATTATTCATTATTCGTTTTTCTACTACTCACTGACTAAACGTCTAACATATTACCAACTAAGTCAGCAGCTAAGTTCATACCAAATGTTTTGGCATCATTATCTATCTCACTTACCTTAACGTTAATCTGAAGTAATAGTAAATATATTTGTTCTAACAGTTCCCTGTTTGTCATGTGTGCTAAGTACGGATTCATATTACGATATAATGTGAATTAGTAACGTTGTATAGTTCTATTCACCTGAAGACTCAGATACAATAACTTGTCCAGCAGTATAACTGTACTTATAGTTAAATAAGCCTGTAGATGCAATTGAACTATTGAAGTTAGCGCAATAGGATACATTGGCTGTGAAGTTACTACCCGCATAAACAGATAATGCAGTATAAGAATAGAATCCTTGCATTAGTACCTACTTAGGTTTAACAGTGAATCTAGAACTATTAATAGTGATAACTTTCTCTTCATCACTTGTATTGTTTATGTAGATAATCTCTCTATGACCATTAACAACTCTTAGTTCATACTGGGGGGGGGTTGGTAGATTTGCATTAAACTCTGCTTTAGTAAGGCATTCATTAGTAGAATCTACACTTAAGCCCTCAGCACTAGCTTCTGCTTTTGTTACTAATTCGTTTGTTGATTCCATATTATCTATCTTTAATAATTATTATCTGAGTCAAGTAACTACTATCATAACCACTATTTATTGACTCAGCTTCGTTAATGTTTACACTCCATTCTGATACTGAAGTCATATCATTAGACATTTCTCCATAACAATATTTACTATCATAACACAAAGAATCAGCAGTATTAGCGAAATATAAATCATACACTGACGAAAATGAATATACGTCTTGTTTGTTGAATGTAAAATCAATGGAGTCACCATCTTGATATACTACAGTACCAGTTAAATCCCTTGAAGAATTATTGATAACTAATGTGTATTGGTATGTATTCATACTAGTGAGATGCAGCTCCCCCCCCCTAGGGAGATTGTCTACAAACTCTTGCTTAGTTATACACTCATTACTACTAGTTATATTAAGTCCTTCTGCAGATGCTTCAGATGCTGTAACTAGCTCATTGGTTGCTTCCATTCTTCAATTCCTCCACTTGTTTCTTTAAGTCTTCAATTTCTTGCTTAAGTAGCTTAATACCTTCTATAGCTACTACACCAAGCATATCATACTGTACAGCTTTAATACCGTCTTTATCAGTCTTTACTATCTCAGGGAAGTGTTCCTCTAAGTTCTACGCAATAGTACCTATCTGATGTTTATCATACATATTAAACTCTACAGTTGGTATATTACATATCTATTCTAGAGTATGCTCTAATGGCTTTATGTCTGACTTCAACCTAATATCAGATTCTTTATAGAATGCAGCTGCATATAGTCCAGCATATCCACTCGTTGATGATGTACCGTTCCCAAGTCTATAATCTAACACGTTACCATCATTACCTCCAAATCTTGTTCTATAATTAATCCAGATACTTTCAATGTTGGGAGCTGTAAAGTTAAACTCATTAGTATTTACTAGACCAAAGTTTCTAGCACTATATAAGCAGTCATTTATATCAAAGTCAAAAAATTCTTTAATATTGCCCTATGTATCTTTAACTTCAAATGTCTATGTCTCATTATCATTTCCATATGCAACTGTATAAGAACTATTATGAGCTACTATATTAGTTGATTCACAATCACAAGTGTAGTAATAGTTAGCACCACCTCTAAGATATATAATAAACTTAGACAATTGAGTTACTTGATGCATAGAACCTACAGCACTATCTCCACCCCACGAACCAACATAGGCATTCAATTTCTAATAGATAGATATTTGTCCCCATCCTGCACCACCAATTTCCATATCTACATATAGAGCAAATCCTCCTGAATTTGTAGCCCAAGAAGGTTTAGCACCACCCTATGAATCAGTATTTAGAGTATTATGAATGATAAGGTGTAAAGGAAATGTAGTTACATTAGGATCTGCATCAAAGTCACAAGGATACCAATGATTTTCATCAAAGCCTTCTCCTCTAAGAGATACCATCTTTCTATTTGCCCTGTCTTTGTCCAGAATACTATCTCTAGTTACTTTCTTATCTCCTATAAATATATTCTTCATATCTTTAGTGTTAAGGGTGAGGGTAATCACCCCCCCCCCACTTTTAGTAATTGTAAATAATTAATTATCAAAAATAAAAATTACATCTGCATGTTGTAATATTTCATAAGGTAAAGATTGATTATCTTGCTCAATATAATCTGTATAATCAATAGTTCCGTGAGTAGTTGCAAAATAATTATCAGAATCTCGGTCATTTCTATGACAGAGAAATCTAACATACCTAAGAGCAGGATTTCCTTCAATACCTTCTATACTATAATTATGCATATTCCTAGCACCATCGTTTTCCCAATTACCAATACTATACCAATCAATCTTTCCAGATTCAACAGTAATATCACTTGGAACCTTATCTTCTGTAAGTCTGTGTAGATTTATATCATGAGAACTGAGATTGGCAACTATTAGAAGAAAACCATATCCAGTATAGTCAGGAGATATAAAACTAAGATTTTTATAGAGTTTACTCCAATCAAACTAAAGCAACTAGGTGTCTTTTACATAGACACCTTCAGCATTGCTTGAACCTACTTTTAAATCACTATCTACCATATCAATCTACTACAAAATAAGCGGTATTATCATTCTTACTCAGACTATTATATTCAGATGTAGTCTTCTTAGTCATTACATTAATATTATCTGAGTTAACTAAGTCAGCTATCTCTATAAATGCATTATCTGCACTATTATCTGAGTTAATACTAATTCTCTTAGTGTACAATACACTACCTGTATAGTAAGTCATAATGAAATGTATTTGATACGTATTGCTATTAGCATTCTTATAAGCATTTACACAACCTAATTCTATACAGTTGTTAGCATCACCATCCACATGTATATAGTATCTAGTATGATTTGAGATGATATCATCTACTACAGCACGGAAGCTTTCCTTACTACCAAATATATTATTAGTAGCTGTCTCAGCAGCTGAACCAGTTTCTTTACGATTAGTTAAGAAATGACTTACATCTGAAACAACAAATGTCTTACCGTATCTGTTATCATCTACATACTTCTTAGTAGCAGGACTATAAGTAGTAGTAGGGGCATATTCTTTCATTTGGCCAAATGTAAGTACTTGATTTTCATTAACTAGGTTATAGTTATCTCTACTTACACTATGGCCAGTATTACCTGAAATGATAATATCACATACTACTAATCTTCTAGTATCCTCACCACTACTTACAGTTCCAGTAGTTTGTGTTAAGCTGAGCACAATTCTATTACTACCACTGTCATAGGTAGCCGCAAAACAAGGTTGATATATCTGAGCTATTACGCCTAAAGTTAAACCTAAATCAGCTATAATAATCTTATTAGCTTCTATAGCGTCTTTTAAGTCATTATACTCAGTATCTGTTAACTGATCTGCAGCTGCAGTTTCAAGTACAAAAGTACCAGAATCTCCGCTACCACCACCTTGTATAAGCTTGTATATACCATTATCAGCTAAGTATCTAGTACCATCTCCATCAGTAGTTATCTTATCTATTTTGACCTTATCTGCAGCAGTAAGTACACCAGCTTTAGTAGTAGTTGCAGCAGTTAGAGTTTTAGTAACTGAGGACTGCTTAAGAGAGCCATATACTCCGTTACTCTTGTCAACATACTAAGTACCTTCAGTAATACTAACAGTTTCACCAGTAGCATCAATACTACTACCAGGAATATAAGCAATTATTCTATCAGGCAAACTATCTGCAGTAGTCTTAAGTGAATTACCTTCAGTAAGGCTAAACTTAGCATCTAATGCAGTTTGAGTTGCAGTAGATATAGGTTTATCAGTATCTGCTGTATTATCAACATTACCTAATCCTACTTGAGCTTTAGTAACTTCATGAGGATTAGTTTTATTATTGATATGTGTTTCTAGGTTAGTCTATACAGCATCAATATCGGCAGTAATACCAGCTTGATCTTTTAAGCCATTCAACTTAGTTTTATCAGCTGCTGTCATTATACCCGGTGTAGCTGTAGTAGCTGCATTGATTGTATGAATATTAGTACTAGTTTCCTGTTCTTGCTGCTTATAGTAAGTATATTTCAGTACAACACTGTCTGGATCGTTATACGTAACACCATTAGTATCAATAATAAGTTTATTAGGTATTCTATTAAGTTTGTCAGTAGTTGCCTTACCCTTATCTCCAGCATATGCAGTAGAACTAGTTTCACCCAATGCCAATGATTGAGATATCTCAACGTATGCAGTACCTGACCATCTATAAGTAAGGTTAGTATCCTGAGTAATATATATCTTACCAGATTCACCTGTATCAGGTAATGCACTAAAAGTACTAACTTCAATTACATCGTCTACATATGAAGGCAATTGACTTGAAGGTACTAAACCATTCTAGTCTAATGTAGCAATACCATTAGCTACTCCTTTAGAGTTGTTAATAGCATTAATATTGTTCTGCAGTGTAGTATCTGCTGCTTCATATGCACTAGTAATGTCCTGTTCAGCTTTAGTGGCTCTAGCGATCTCTGTATCTAAACTACCTTGAAGTGTACTAACAGCTTGAGTTCTATCACTAACTTCTTTACTTATCTTACTATCTAATGCAGCATCTGCTTCAGATCTTGCAGTAGCTTCATTATTTATATTAGATTGCAAAGTTGAATCAGCTGCCTTATAATTGGTTGTAATAGTGTTTTCAGCCGCTGTAGCGCGTTCTGTCTCTGCAGTAATCTTACTATTCAGGTCACTATTAGAACTGTCTATATTGCCCTGTAAAGTACTATCTGCAGCCTTTCTAGCATCCTCTTCTGCCTTTATATCATTGGGTAAAGTAACATCTAACTTTACTTTATCGGATGCAGTCATGACTCCAGCATTATCAGTAGTAGCAGCATTTATATTTCTATAGCCGTCACCTTGACCTTCATAAGAGCCATCACCTTGCTTGATACTTCTGTTATAATGAAAAGTAACTGTATCATCAGTATACGTAAATTCTGATACATTCTCTGCTATTACATTAGGTAAAGAATTCAATACATCTCTATTGTGTTTACCTTCAGAACCTTCATAGGCTGTACCTTCTTCTTCACCGATAAACAGACGCTCTGAGATAACAGTCATATTATTACCATCCCATCTATGAATGATATTAGTACGACCATATTCATCCTTATCCAGTCTTACATACATTCTATATTTAGACGGATCAGTAGTAGCCCATGTACCACCTTCCTGATACACATACAACTTCTTATCACCAGTATTGAAGTATACATCACCTACATTAGATGATACAAACTCTAGCTCTTTACTATTGCTTACATACTGTTTAATGTTTACCAAACTCTAGAGATTAACTTCTTGATCAGACACTTCCTCAAAATAATCTATAATTGATTTCATGTCCATCTTTCCGTTAGATAACTGATCCTGGAAAGGAATTAACTCCTCTCCAGTCAGTTTATCTCTAAGTTCGAGTTCACTTATTTTAACTCCTTTTACTATCATTTTACTTCGTCTGTTTTAATTTCTTCTGATACTTTAGTTAACTCGATGATAGCATCAATAAAGGCAGGCTTGCAATATTGTTCTATATACTGTTTAATGATATTAACTTCTTCAGCATCATATTCTGTTTCACCTTCAGAATTATAAATCTTTAGTGCCAGAGAGTGCAGTTTAATACCACTACCTGTTTCATACAATAATTCACCTAATTGCTGTCTAACATCAGCGCAGACCTTATTAGTTTTCTTAATGTCTGTATATACTTCCAGTTGTGCAAAATTTATTTTCATAATCTATTATTCATTAATTAGAAAGATTTTCTATCATCGCGTAATATCTACTAGCGTATTCTTTAATTAGTGTAAAAGTAAAAGTATCTCCTTGGTTAATATCAACGTATTCTATTCTACCACCATTCTAATTATATAAGATAGGATACTCCTAATTAGTACTACTATTCTATCTACCATATATTCTTACATTCGGAGAAGAAGCAGTAGGTACATAAGTGATTGTCATTGATACAGTCCAGTTAGCCTAGTTTATACCTAATTTAGATTCTACTATACTATATTCTGGTAGACCAATCATGCAAGAACCATATGGTGCTACTATTAGCATACGACTAGCGTATGTCTAACGTTGAATTGTATTACTAGCTTCAGTAAATTCTGCAACACGATAACTATAACCAACAACATTGCCATTCATAGATATATCTCCATTACCATACATAGCAAGGTTATTGTTTAAACCGCCTGTTAAATCCATATACAAACCAGCATTATTGTATACGTATTCATCTGTAGCATTAGAAGTCATTCTACCAAAGTAACCAAATCCTAAACTACTAACAGTTCCTAATATCAGTTCTCTATAGTCCTGTTTGAATTTTATATAGCTAGGAAATAGCATCATACCATCACTGCCGCCATTAGTACCATCAATGTAACCAGTCAAATATAGAGTACCAAGTGTACCTGTAGAAGCTGTAATATTACCTTCTATAGTCGCATTACGAGCATGTAGTTTACCACCTTGAGTTACTCTAAAGTCTGCATTAGCTCTATTTTCTTCAGTAGTACCAGCCCATATTCTGATAGCATCACTATCATCACCACCTTCACCAGTTATACCAGCTCTTACTACAAAGTCATTAACTGTATTACCAGTATAGTAACCAACACGTAATGCATTACCTGTCATAAAGTCAAGCTTAGCATTCTTAGCTATAATTAGGTCAGTATAAATACTGTCTACATTCTAAGCTAATTCTTCCCAGTATTCAGCTCCACCTGCTGTTCCAGGAGCATTGTCATTGTTAGAAGTATGTTTACCATTATTTCTAGTATATATACACTTGTATACTTTGTAACCAGTTTCAGCTCCTAAATCCTTTACTAAGGCTATATCTAAATAGCGTAAAGGTTGCACTGTAGGAGATACCTCACTTTCATTGCAATACTCTACTCTAGGTTTCCATTCAGATCTACGTAATATAAGACCTTCACCTTGGTCACCTTTAGATACTTGCATTAACCAATCAGGGTTATCTTCACTTGGTTTAGTATCAGAGCCATTGTCATTAACGCATAACCATAAGTAACCTAATACGCTTACTCTATCATAATAGTCATAATGAGTATCTGGTTCCCAAGCACCTCTATCATTAGCATAAAGTACTTCTTCACCACTTGGTTTTACCTGAGTAATCTTACCAGTGAAATACACTGAATTAAGGTATGCGGAATATCCTTCCATTTCATAACCAAATATGTTCAGATTACTTAAGTCACCGAATTGCATTGCAATGTTATTAGCTCTCTAGTCCCAAGTATTTTGGTTAACTAAGTAACGTGTATAAGTACGAGTTGAATAGCAAGATGTTTGGCGGTCTGCATTAGTCTTATTGCCATATGCTACGAAATTCATTTGTGCACATGGATGATAAGTCATAGTCCAATATTCATCTACAGGTCTAAGCTTATAACCAAATTTCTTATTTTGAGCATCAAGTATGTTAGTAACTTCAAAGTAAACAGTATAGAAACCTGCAAACTTTCTATTACCCATACCATCATCTTCATCACTTTCTGCATTCTCTACAGTGTTCTCAGAGTGGAAGATACCCATACAAAGGTCACCCATTGATACTGCACCATACTCGCCTTCTTCTAGTTTCAAAGTAATAGTACCAGTATATTGATCTAATTGCTCTACGCTTTCAATTACACCTGCACCAGGAGCATTCCATTTGTCACCTAACTGTATCTCTACACGATTATATCTAAGTTCAGGTACTTCGAGGAATCTACGCAATGTAAGACTATCTAATTCAGCATGACCCCATTTATCAATCTTACCACCAAAACCAGTAAGACCTGATGCAAAACCTTCTTGACCAAATACAGCTGAATCTTTAAACCATACTTCATGTGGTGTAGAATCTGGTTTAATCTTACTTATGAATATATCATCATATATCTCTGTATTCAGATTCTTATTAGTCCACTTTTGTAATTCACTGTCCCAAGCTAAGGCTTCGTCATTACGAACGTCTTCTACTTTTACATCCTATAAATCAACTAACTTACCTAATAAACCTGTAACTACTTTATTAGCGGCTACATTAGACCATCTATTACCGTCATACTGCAATAAGTCTAGTTTAGTCGCATCTACTATATTAGTATCCTTTAGATACTCAATACGGTTCTGTAAGTTAATCTAATTCTGTATATCACCTAAGTCATTACGTAACTTCTCTATATCGGATGTATTAGCTGATACACTCTTGTTAGTATTGTCTAAATACTAATTCTAAACATAGTTTACTAAGCTATCTGATACAGTCTTAATAGCTACAGTATTCTTTAGTACCTATTTCTCTAATTCTTCTGGAGTCATTGTTCACAAATTATAAGTTGACCATTAACGGTCTCTAAACCAAAATTAGTATTTAGCTCTCTCTCTAATAGTATAGGTCTAATGATTTCCTAATCATTACCATACCAATACCTACTAGGTTGTACAAGGCAGTTAATAAGCTATTCTAACTTATCTATCTGTACTTGAGTCAATGGGTAATCACCGTCAAGTAAGTTAGCGATATATGAAGCACAAGCCATACTCTTTATATCACACTTATCATACTCTATATTATACTTAGTAAGTAAGTTTTTACTGGCGCCTATTTTATATATCTCTTTAGTTAACATAACGAACAACACCCATTTTTGCAATTACAACAGCTATTAACTACTTTCTTGCAACGATTACAGTCAAAGTGACCATCATTGAATATACTGTTATTAATACATATGCCTAACATTCTTGCAATATCTTTGTAGTATTGAACTGCATCATTCATTATGTCATGTTCTATAGCATATTGCAATAAGTTATACTTAAGTATGAATAACATTATACGATCCTTCTATTGATCATCTAAACAAGTACTACAGCTTGTACAAAGTAAATCTATCTGCTTATAGTACAATTCTTCTCTATCGTAATAGAATACAGTAGAGTCTTCTATACTTACAGTAAATGCACTAGCAAATGGTGATGTAGCATCTAATGTAATATGATACCTATCTTCACTGATATTAAACATATCCCCTTCTTCGGCACTTATTAATAGTATAGAATACGAATGTTCTTCAGAATTATCTGAATTACGCTTAGTATAGTTATCCAGTGTGTCTATATATAAATATAAGTCCTCTGACACTGTATCAGGTAATTTAGTATCTAAAGAGATTACTAGAGTATCATCTATATTTTTAATTCCAATTATTTTCATGATATATATTTAAATAAAAAAGGCTACAGGGCTATTTAGCCCCATAGCCCTTTGTCAGCACACTGAAATTATATCTTATTATTTTACTTCTGCACCAGCAATAAAGGATTGAATACCTTTATCAATGATAGAACCTACCATATTAGGACAGTAAACTTCAGTCGTAAGAGGAGTAGTCTTAATGTATTGGTTATCATTACTCAAATACTTGTTATCGTTTTCGATAATAGCATAATCATACTGAGTACCTTCAACTACCTTACGTGCCTGTTCTACTTCAGGATAAGCTCCAGTAAATACGTGGCCCTTGTAACCCATGTTACGTACTTCAGCATCACGTACCTGTTTCCAATAACCTTTACCCGGATTACCAGCAGTCTTAGCAATAGTAGCACCAGCTACAGCTTTCGGCTGATTTGCAAGCAAAGCACCAGGAATAGTCTCATACAAAGAAGCTTCCATACATACAACACTGTATTCATTCAGTGAATAAACACCTTCGTTATCATCCTTAGGCATAGCATTCAGAGTGATAACTGCAGCACTAGCAGAAGCCTGTACACGACGGTTCTTGTGAGCATTAATCTTCTTTACGATAGCAGTAGCCAAGTCAGAAGCAGTTGCAGTTTCAGCATATACTTCATAAGAATGAGTAAACTGCCAAGCAGCTTCATACAGGTCTTTATAAACGATACGCAATACATAACGATTACCAGCTACAATAGTAGCATCTGTCAGAGTAATTACGATCTTTTCTTCAACCGGTTCAACGTGAGCACCGATAACTGCAGACGGCTTAGAATCTTTCTGAATTTCATTAGAGAAATCAATATTAGCTTTCTGAGCTACAGAGCCATCAGGCATAGTAACGTTGATTTTAGGGCCAGCTACACCAACGTACAAAGAGTTAGCGGATGCAGCAGAAGCAGCTGTTTTAAGCAGAGCTTTGTTTTCATCAAACAATGCTACGTCACCAACAGCTAAAGCATCTACAGTAGTGTAAGATGCAGGGCAAGTCTTTCCGATCAATACGGAATGAACGCTTTGAATCATAGTTTTAAATAAATTATTAATTAGACATATTAAGCGCTTAGTCTAAATCCGCTTACTTTCTACTTTCCTTATTTCAGATTTCCACGTTAGTAAGCGCTTTCTTGTTATGTTATTCCATTGTATTTACTTCATTGGAATAAACATTGTAGTTTGGTAAAGTACCTAATATAAGTTGCACGGCCATCTTTACAATCTCCATGTGAGTATGAGCAGGAAGGTCTGTATATTCATCTGTAGGTGTACCTACTAATGTTACTTTACTAGGTCTCTTTAAATACTCAATAGTATACTCAGTTACTTTATATTGTCCATCAGTATATAAAGTAATAGTATTATCCTACATGAGTTTAATAGGTTTGGCTTTAGTATACTTTAGATGATACTCTGATAATGAATTTTCTTTGATTCTGTCTACAGTTTCAATAGTACCTTCTATAGTATCACTATACTTAACTTTATAGTTACCTTCCGAGTCTTTCTCCCAACAATCATTAGTAATACCATCTGCAGGAGCTATACCTGCCGTATCACCTAACAGTATTACATAATCGTCAGGTAAGGTAACTGTATAGGTTTCTTGATTAACCTTAGTAATGCCAATATCTTTATAAGTGTGCTTTGTAACCAAAGTACGTAAATCATCAGTACGTTTCTAGTCCTACTCGAAGCCTCTTTGTTTGAAATTGATACCTGAGTATCTAGTCTTCCAGAACTTATCGACAGCCTCATTAATAAATGATAATATAGTATCAGATGGTAGTTTATTATCAATAGCTAATGTAGGACTAATTAGCTATAGTCTTCTTTCTACCTCTATTTGCATTTCACGTGGGCACATTATTCATTCAAGCTATCAAGTTGTACTTTAGTCTGTGTTCTCTGAGATTCTATAGTCTCTAATGCTATTTCTACAGCTCTATCAATTACTTCATTTAATATGTAATCAGGAACCTCAGTGATATCCTTATTGTAGTCTGTATAGCTTATATTCTGAGGATACTTAATATAAGTAATATCAGCAGTATAAGTATCAGCAGACATACGTATAGGATCTATATATATCTTCAGTGTATTATCTTCTAATACTGCTACAGGGGTTTCTATCCAAGGCATATTATTATATGTCTATAAGAATCCTTTAGCCTTTTCGTGATCTATAAGTGTACATATAGCAACTTCATCATTGAAGTGTAATACACAATCTACATAGAACATTCTCTTAAGTTCTTGATTGTCTTTAAAGAAATTAGATAGAGTAAGCACATTAGAGCTAGAGTATGGATATACTAAAGGTTGTGCAGTATCTGTCTTAATTAACTTCTATAAATCAGCAATACGTTTAACAGCACCTTCGAATCCTACTTTCATAGTATTATTACCGGTGTACTTATTACATATTACTTCTATATAAGCCTAATTAAGAAACAAATCTATTTCTTCAGGAAGGAATGCAGGGCAGCCACCGAAAGCGACTGCCTCTGAATTCTTATCCATGAGAACTTTAAATGCCTTATGTAAATCAGATATCTTCATTATTTGGATTTAATTTCATTCATAATGGCTAACTTAATGTCTTGATTTTTCTTATCTTGTAAGTAAACAATAACATCGTCAATACCATTACCAATCAGATCTGTACCAAAGAAGTATTGAGTTCTATTTTTACGAATAATATTTTTAGCAATAGCTTCTTCAATAACAAAGTTAATTTCTTTATTTGGGTTATTTACCCATTTCAACATAAACTTATCAGGTGCTGTTTCAACTTGTTCAGTAAGCTTAGCTTCAACGAGTTCATTTGACATAGTATCTGATTTCATACCATATAAACGCAAGCACTTACGCATATCTTCAATAGACATTTTATCTAATTCTCTATATGCTTCACGCTTAATCTTATTGATACGATTAGCTTGTTCTGCTTCAGAGTCTTTATTAATCAGTACATAGTCTTTAGAAGGATTCATATTAGCTAATCCATCTGCTACTCGTTTGTGACCTTTAAGGAACAAATATTGCAGTTCATCTAACGGCTTATCTGTATCCAGTATTAAGTCTCTTTTACCAAGTTTGACTGCGAAGGTAGTCCAAAAATCGCTATTAGGAGACAACTCACCTTCTTCTTTATTTAAGGCTTTCTCTAATCTACGAGCATCTTCTGTACTCAAGCCAGTGTAGATATTACCAGATCTAGTCCAGTAAGGTCCCACATAATCAAATGTTGTAGGCCATTTTGTAAGTCCGGTCCAAGGATTTACTTTAACTATTCTAACGATTACTTCCATAATATTAAATATTAGATTCTATCAAGTTAGGAAAAAGAAAAGGCCAGCCGAAACTGGCCTTAACTTAATTTTTATATTTCCAAAAGGTTACCGCAGGCTGTCGGTTTTTACATTATTCGAGAATTAATTCTCCGCATGCGCGGGGATCTCTCAACATAATACCCATTTCTCCAAGGAAGAATACGGTGTAACCGTCCTTACCATTAGATCTCAGAGTATCTTTAGACTTAGCATAACCATTCGGAGCTACAGCACCACCAGTATACCAAGTTACGAATTCACGATCTTTACGTACTACTTTAACGATATTAGCTTCACCATCACGACGACCAAGATCCAAGAAAGTCATACGAT